>JAEIGA010010379.1_pt1 | contig 14118 bp, 14 predicted proteins | sample 9270691 | NCBI WGS metagenome assembly JAEIGA01 (sample SAMN17057246, study PRJNA624740) | gut metagenome | biome: biome; isolation source: fecal sample | host: Bos grunniens | place: China: Xizang | collected 2019 | reverse complement strand
TTTCACAAGGAAGCCGCTGTAGCGGAGTTAATTTCACCCCATTTTTGTACTATCTCTTTATTTTTCAAGTAGTTATGCACTTTCACCCATCCTCGCCATTCTTGCCCTAAAATCCGCTGTTACGCCGATGATTTTCTAAAAACCTACATCAAAAAACCTGATTTGTTGATAACTTGTTGATAACTCAAAAAAAGTTTTCAACAGGCGAAAATTCGCCAAATTTTTCCCAAAAGCGCCCCACCTGCGTAAGGGATTTTGAAGGGAATTTTGAAGGGATAAAGGGATAGAAGGGATGATGTGGGGGCGACGCCGCCCCCACACCCCTGCGGCAGGACTGAGTCCTGCACGCTACGCATCCTGACGGATGCTTTTACTGGTGCTCACAAAAAGAAAAGAAAGAAAGGCGAGGGTGCGAGGGGTACGGGGAGCGCAGCGTCCCCGTCGTTTGGTGCCTCTCGGGACTGCGGGTGGTCAGAAGACGGCAGGCGAGGATGCGAGGGGTGTTCCCCGTGCCTTCGGCAGGGGCGCATTTGCGGGGAGCGCAGCATCCCCGTCGTTTGGGACTCTTCCTTAAGGCTATTGTCTTAGGGAGGCTTTTATGGTATGATATGTGTTCATTTTGTTTCTATTAAATATACCGATGCGTTTTAGATGAGGAAGTTTTGATGGTAACACGAAACAAGAAAGACGAACCGATTACAGCGACGGCCCAGACGTTGAATGCTGACCTTTTATCTCGTTATGAAGCTTTGGCACGTGAATGTGCACAAATTGATCCGCAGTTGTACCGTAAGTTCAATGTGAAGCGCGGATTGCGTAATGAAGATGGGTCTGGCGTATTGGTCGGGTTGACGCGCGTAGGTTCGGTGCATGGTTACGTGGTTTCCGAAAACGAAATCGTGCCGGTTCAGGGTGAACAGCTCTTCCGCGGCATTAATGTGCAGGATCTGGTGCACGGTTTCCAGAAGGAATCTCGTCCGGGTTTTGAAGAGACGGCGTATCTTTTGTTGTTCGGCCGCTTGCCTACTCGAGCGGAATTGGAAGAGTGGTGCCATGTCTTAGACGCGAAGCGTGCCCTGCCGTATACCTTGCTTGAAAAGATTATCCGTGAACCGAGTCGCGATATCATGAACTCTTTGGCGCGTTCGGTCTTGGCAGCTTACACCGATGACGAAACGCCGGATGCGGTCAACATTCCTTCGGTTTTGCGTCAGAGCATTGAATTGGTGGCTCGTTTTTCGGCAATGGCGGCATATGCTTATCAGGCAAAGATGCACTATTACCACGGCGAGTCGCTCTTTGTGCGCAACCCCATGCCGGGCAAATCCACCGCAGAAAACTTCTTGATGATGATGCGTGAAGACGCAGCCTACACCCCTCTCGAAGCGGAATTGCTTGACTTGTGCCTCGTGCTGCATGCCGAACACGGTGGTGGTAACAACTCTGCCTTCACGACCCACGTGGTCACCTCGGCAGCAACGGATACCTATGCCGCAATCGCCGCCGCGACCCTCTCCCTGAAGGGTCCTCGTCATGGTGGCGCCAATCTGCGCGTTTGCCACCAGATGGATGAGATTCGCGATGCACTCCCCGACTGGACAGACGAGGGGGCAATCGCCGATTATCTGCGCAAGATCCTGCGTAAGGAAGCGGGCGATGGCTCTGGACTCATCTATGGTCTCGGTCATGCGGTGTATACACTTTCCGATCCGCGCGCCCAATTGCTCAAAGAAAAGGCTAAGGAACTCGCCCAGAGCAAGGACCGCATGGAGGAATTTTACCTCTACGACGCAATCGAACGTCTCGGTCCCGCAATTTTCAACGAAGGTCGCGAAAAGCAGAAGGAACTCTGCGCAAACGTAGACTTCTACTCTGGCTTTGTCTATGACATGCTGAACATCCCGATGGATCTCTACACGCCGCTCTTCGCCATTTCTCGTGTGGTGGGTTGGTGTGCACACCGTTTGGAAGAATTGGTGAATGGCGGTCCGATTGTTCGCCCTGCATTCAAGGCAATTTCGGGCCCGACGACCATCTATTCTCCGCTTGATCAGCGCAACGCTTGATCGGAGTTCGCAATGTCAAATCCTGTGACGCCTGTCACATCAAATGCTCTGCCGGAGGCCGAAAACGGCGCCGGCGGTGCTTTTTCCATCCCAGAGCCTGTGCTGGTTACAGGCGGTAGTGGATTTTTGGGCATCAACTTGATTCGGTGGTTATTGGCGCATGGCGTTCAAGACGTGCGCTCAATTGACCTTCTTCCCTTTGACTATCCCGAAGCAAAAGATCCGCGCATCACGACCCTTATCGGCGATGTGCGTGACCCCGAAGCCGTGAAGGCCATCCTAAAGGGATGCCAGTCAGTCGTGCACTGTGCTGCTGCGCTCCCGCTTTGTAGCGAGGCGGAGATTGTTTCCACAGACGTTGACGGTGCAAGGATTGTGGCGGAGGCTTCGGCCGAAGCCAAGGTACGCCGATTTGTCTACATCTCCTCAACGGCAGTATACGGCATTCCCGACCACCATCCGCTCGTGGAGGGGGACCGTTTAGAAGGCGTGGGGCCTTATGGTCGGAGCAAAATCATTGCCGAAGGCATTGTACGCAACCTTGACAGCGACGACTTCCCTGTGTGCATTCTGCGTCCGAAGAGTTTTGTGGGGCCCGAGCGCTTAGGCGTTTTCGCGCTTTTGTATGACTGGGCCTACACGGGGCACGGTTTCCCAATGATTGGCAACGGCAAGAATCGTTACCAACTCCTTGACGTGGAAGACCTCTGCGATGCCATTGGCTTAGCTCTCACCCACCCTAACCTTGCCGCAGTCCGCGACACTTACAACGTAGGCGCCGCAGTGTTTACAACCATGCGCGAAGAGTGGCAGGCGGTTTTAGATGCCGCAGGTCACGGAAAAAAGATTCGCACCACGCCGGCGGGTTTGGTGATTGCTGTGCTCAAAGTCTTGGAAAAGCTTCATCTTTCGCCCTTGTATGCGTGGGTTTACGAGACGGCGGCACAGGATAGCTTTGTGAGCGTGGAGAAGATTCAACGTCAATTAGGGTGGCAACCACGCTACTCCGACAGCGATGCGCTACTGCGCAATTATGCTTGGTACATTAAGAATCTTGATAAGTTCCGCGGCAAAAGCGGCAAGACCCACCGTGTACCATGGAAGCAAGGTATTTTGAGTTTGATTAAGAGGTGTTTTTAATGCGCACGCTAATTCTTGACCGCTCCTCCGCTTTTACACACGTCGCCTACAATGGGCGTGTGCTCACTGTGGATGGACGTGATGACACCTGGGTGGCAAAGGTGCGTGACTTCCTCGGGGACGAAACGCCTGAAGCACTCGCCGTCGGGTTAGGCCCAGGCTCTTTCGCTGGCATTCGCGCAGCTATTGCCGCGCTGCAAGGCATGGGCATCGCATGGGGGTTGCAACCCAAAGGTTTCCCCTCGGCCGCAGTCTTAGCGGCGGGTGCAGGCTCCACCGAAGTGACCGTGGTCGGCGATGCGCGCCGCAATACATTGTGGACGGTGCGCTATCGTGTGACAGATACGACCATTGAACAGCTCACCGAGTTTGAAGTCCGCAAACGTAACACCTTCGTGTCGGACGAAACGATGGTCTCGCCCGATGCCCAACGTCTAACCGAGTTTGCATTGCGCGCCGCAACACTTGACCCCGCCTTACTTGAGTCGGTGGTTGAACGCCTCGGCGATGCGCTTACGGCCGACCCCAAGCCCTACTATCTCCACCCTGCAGTGGGAGCCGCAGATGCGAAATGAACGATTAGAGGCGTTTGAAACCACGCTCCTAACGGTGTTGCATGAGATTGATCATGCGTTGGAAGCGCGCTATGGTAACGTCGTGACGCGCCATCCCGCGCGACCCTCCCATGGTGTCACCGCAAACCCACAGTATGATGGGCTCTTTGCGGTCATTGCCAATTTCACCGCAGGCATCGGCTCCTCCTATGGGCCCGGGTACACACTTGACCTACGCATCGCCACGCTCAATGCGGTTGACCCCGCCCTACGCGAAGCCTGCGAGACCTTTATGGTGGACACCCTTCGCAAGCGCTTACCCGAAGTTTTTCCAGATCGCGAATTGAAGATTGAGCGCGACCAACATGGTTGGAAGCTCTTCGGCGACCTCTCCCTCAACTAAGCCTATCGGAAAACGACCGTGACTCAGTCCACCACACTTCAGTGTCCTCCTCCACCGCCCACAAAGAGGGAACGCGTGCAACGTTTTTTGCGTGTGCACGCAGTGACGATTGTCTCGGCAATTGCGGCGGCGGGCTCCTTTTGTTTTTCACCAGCGGTCACCTGGTGGAAGGCGATTGACTGGACGACGCTCAACCTGCTCTTCTGCTTAATGGTCGTGGTGGCGGGCATGCGAGAGTGTGCGCTCTTTCGGACGTTGGCCGCAAAGTTGCTCAAGGGGCGGCAACGCTATCGGGCGTTGGCCCACGCCTTGGTGCAGTTGACCTTCTGGCTCTCGATGCTCATCACCAATGATGTCGCCTTGATTGCCTTAACCCCTTTTGCGATTTATCTGCTCAATAAACTCAACCTGCGTGACCGCATTCCAGGATTGATTATCCTTCAAACCGTGGCGGCGAACTTAGGATCAATGGCCACCCCCGTGGGTAATCCACAGAATCTCTTTCTCTACACAGCCTATACCTTACAGCCCAGCGACTTCTTTTTGGCTATGCTCCCCGTGACCCTTGCGGGGGCGGGCTTATTGGCAGTGGTAACGCATTTCGTTAAAGATGCAGACTTGGACAACGTCATCCCGCCCCAAACACCCCCGATGCCGCGCCAAATTTGGGTCTATGGCGTGCTCTTTGCGTTCTGCCTCTGTGCCGTCTTCCGCGTGGTGCCAGGTTGGATTACCTTTGTGGTGGTTACCTTGGGCGCGTTAATCTGCGGCGGGAAGGCGCTCCGACAGGTAGACTTCGGTCTCTTACTCACCTTTATCTGCTTCTTCATCTTCTCTGGCAACTTGGCACAGATTGAGTGCATTAGCACCTTCTTCGCGGGCTTTTTGGAACACCATGCCCAAGCCACTGCGGCGGCGGTCAGTCAATTCCTCTCCAATGTCCCCGCGGCCATTCTCTTAGAACCCTTCACAACAGATTGGAAGGGGTTGCTCTTGGGGGCTGATATCGGTGGATTTGGTACGCCAATCGCCTCCTTGGCAAGTTTGATTTCCTTCGGCATTTACCTGAAAGAGCCTGACGCAAAGCCTCTCAAGTATCTGTGGCACTTCACCTTACTCAATGTGCTCTTTTTCGTTTTTCTCACCCTTTGTTCCTATTTATTTTAATTGAATTAGGGCTGAGGTGGTTTATTCACCCTCTCCCCACAGAAAAGAATCCATTTTATGAAGACAATTCCGACTAACTTCCCCTCTTCGTTTGAAAGACTGCGTTGGGTCTTGAAGGCGTTGCGTGCGCCAGATGGATGCCCATGGGATCGCGAACAGACCTTGCAGAGCATCCAACCCTGTTTGCAGGAAGAGTGCTACGAACTGCTTTCGGCAATGGTCGGAGATGATTTGGCCAATCACAAGGAAGAGCTCGGCGATGTATTGTTGCAAGTTCTCTTCCAAGCCGACATCCGCGAAGATCAAGGCGACTTCACCTTTGATGAAGTGGTGAATACGCTCGCAGACAAATTGATTCGTAGACACCCGCATGTCTTCGGTGATATTGATGCGAAAGACACCGAAGCGGTGTTGCGCAATTGGGAACAAATCAAGCAGACCGAACACAAGACGCCAAAGACTTCGGCCCTTGATGGTGTGCCCGAAGCTTTACCCGCGCTCTTGAAGGCGCAGCGTACCCAACACAAAGCCGCGAAGGTGGGCTTTGATTGGCAGGATGCCGAAGGGCCGAATGCAAAATTGGACGAAGAGATCGCCGAACTGCGCGCCGCAATCAAGAGTGGCGACAGTGAAGCCATCGCCGAGGAATACGGTGATGTACTCTTCTCGTTTGTCAATCTCGCGCGCTTCATTCATGTGGATGCCGAAAGTGCATTGCGTGCCGCCACAACCAAATTCTCGCGTCGATTCCGTGCAGTGGAAGCACGTGTAAAGGCTTCTGGCAAGGAAATGAAAGACCTCTCCTTGGCAGAACTGGATGCGATTTGGGACGCAGTCAAAGCGGAGGCTAAACAATGAGTACACTTGAACACCCCACCACCTTCGTTGCCTTAGATTCCGATGGGTGCGTCGTTGACACCATGGCCGCCAAGCAACACGGTTTCTTGCAACCCCTTATGGTCAAGGCCCTCGGACTCTCGCCTGAGGAGGAACGCATCTATCTTGCTTGCGCTGATTACGTTAATCTTTACTCGGTCACGCGCGGCATCTCGCGTTTTAAGGCGATTCTCTTAAACTTTGAAACCTACAATCAACACCCCGATGTGTTGAAGGCTGGCTTACTAGCCATCCCGACAGAGGACTTGAAGGGATTTGTTGAGAGCGGACTTCCCTTGGGAAATCCGGCCCTTAAGCAGTGGCTCGCTGAGCATCCCTCCCCCTTCTTGGAGAAGATTTTGGGATGGAGTCTTGCCGTCAATGATGCCATCGTCAGCTCTGGGGCGACCTTCCCTGCCTATGAAGGAGCCCGAAAGGCTTTGCAAGCAATGCAAGGACGGAGCGAAACGGGCATCGTATCGCAATCCCCTGAAGCGGTCTTACGCGAAGACTGGGGCCGACAGGGTGTCTTGGGGTATGTGCAGCACGTCGCAGGCCAGGAATTGGGCCTAAAGGTGGCACAGCTCACAGCGCTCACGGATGGCCGCTATCCGCGTGAAAACGTCTTGATGGTGGGTGATGCTCCAGGCGACCTTGAAGCGGCACGCGGATTTGGATGTCGCTTCTTCCCAATCCTACCTGGACGCGAAGAGGAGTCGTGGGCATTGTTTAATAGCGGCGTGTATGAAGCGTTCGCCACGGGTAATTACACGAAAGAGGCCGAGGCAGAACTCATCGCAGCCTTTGAAAAGGTGTTGCCCGCGCAACCGCCTTGGGCGAATCAGGCACAATAAGGAGGTCTTAAGCTCATGAATCCTGTTTATAATTTTTGCGCTGGACCGGGGATGTTGCCGCCCGAAGTGCTCGCCGCGGCACGCGAAGATCTCTTGCAATGGGGCGGATTACCCTGTGGTGTTTTGGAAGTTTCCCATCGCAGTGCCGCCTACGCCGAATTAAAAGCACGCGTGGAGGCCAATCTACTCCAACTCTTTAACTTGGATAACCGCTATACGATCCTACTGCTTCAAGGTGGAGCTTCGGGACAGTTTGCGATGTTGCCGTATAACTTCTTACGCGAAGGTGCGGCGGCAGATTATCTTGTGAAGGGCTATTGGGGCGAAAAGGCAGTGCAGCAGGCAGGTCGCGTCGCTCGTGCGCGTCGACTCGCATCGTGGGCTGAGGGTTGGGACGAACGTGCTGTTTATGCACATGTCACGACCAATGAAACAATTGCAGGGACTGCGCTTCCCGAAGATTTCCCCGCGCCTCCCGTGCCTTTGTGCGCTGACATGAGTAGCGATATTTTGGCCCGTCCAAGAGATTACTCAAAATATGCGCTCTTCTATGCAGGTGCGCAGAAGAACCTGGGCGTGGCAGGCCTTGCTGTGGTGGTAGCCGAAAAGGAATTCCTTTCGCACGCCAGAAGAAACTTGCCCGCAGCCTTCTGTTACCTCGAACACGCCAAGGCAAACGGTCTCTACCACACGCCGAACGCCTTTGCCGTCAATGTGCTTGGGCACTTGACCGACCACCTCTTAAAGTGTGGCATTGAAACCATTTGGGCTCAGAACCAACGCAAAGCCGAAAAGCTCTATGCCGAAATTGATCGGACCGCCTTCTGGCGTCCTTTGGCGCCGAAGGGAGAACGTTCGCTGACCAATGTCACCTTCCGCCTGCCAACCGCCGCCCTGGAAGCGACCTTCCTCGAAAAGGCCGCAGAAGAAGGCCTCATCGCCCTAAAGGGTCACCGCGCACTTGGAGGCGTACGCGCCTCCCTTTACAACGCAATGCCTGAAGCAGGTGTGGACAAACTCACCGAATTTATGAGACAATTTGAACAAACCCACGGATAAAGGAATACCATTATGGCTATCGAAAATGAAGTCTACGCCGACGGCGTCTATCAAATCCACATGTTGGAACATACCATTCGCCTTGATTTGATGCGCTTGCAGCCTAGCCCCGAAAACAAGACCCCAATTCCCCGCCCCTTTGAACGCGTCATTATGAATCCGCAGGGATTCTTGCGTACTTATGAAGCAATGGGGCAGATCATCCAGAAGCTTGAAGAGTTGGGCGTAATTCGTCGCAACAACCCCGATGAACCGCAGCAGTAAGACCTGCCGCACAATCGGTTCAAACATGGGCGTTTCCAACCGGAAGCGCCCATTTCTTTTCCCCTCTCTTTTAAAGTGTTTTCCAATACTCTCGTTCAAAAGTATTCTAATGCCCGTCCAAAGGCATGCCAATATCCCCATTCTGTGGTATTCAAAGATCTATCCACAGATGGTCAAATGCCCCATTCAAAGGTATTCCAATATCCCCATCATTGAAAGATCAATCGCACGAACGCCGTTTACACAAAACACCCGCAGGCACCCACACCAGAGTCACACTCATCCTGTGAGTACATCGCTTTATCAGAAAAGTAAAAGAGAATAAAATAGAAACCGTGGCACCAAAGCACCACGGTTCTTCTTAAACCAATCAAGTTTACTTAATCGTGTTGCGCGTAGCCTTCACTAATGCCTTCCAGAGCGCCTGAGGCGTCTCGGCATCAATCAAAGCATTACGATTTGCCTCTTTGAGGAAAGCCTCCGTCAAGCCAGAGATTAAGCGCATATAGAACGCACTCACGGCCGCAGGAATCGTAATCAAGAAGACAATGCTCGTCTTCGTGCCAGAAGCATCCCACTCAAAGGGTTCCTTACTCACACCGCAAGCGAGCGTCAGAGAGCCACCTTCCACGCCACGAATATGCGGAAAAGCCAAACCGAAATCCATCGCAGTGCTCAACATTGATTCACGTTCTAATGCCGAACCAATCAATGCGTCTGAGTTATTGATGAATCCTGCAGCTTCCATCTTCCCAGCAAGAATTTCAATCGCATCTGCCGCACTTCCTGCAACCATATCCGGCACCATCAACGTCTCAGCTGAGAAACGCGAAATGCCATTCTTACGCGGTTCGCCACGAGAAGGTGTCGTACCAACCCACTGAGGAGCATTCAAGTCTTCATAAAGAATACGAGAGCACCCCGGGCAATACTGAATTGCCTGGCACTGACGCACCGACTGCACTTGGCTAATCGGCAAATGCATACCACACACCGCACAAGAACCCTTGTGCACAGGAGCCATAATCACATGGTCACGCGTTATCAAACGCGAATAAAAAGAGCGAACATTATCAGGTAAGCCAACCGTCATCGATTCAATCGCTTCATTCAAACGCGCCAAATGCGCACCATCGCCTGTAAGACGATGCTCGTCACGCGCAAGAATCAACTCTTGGAGTTGGCTCAATTGATTCAAAACACTTTTCATTTAACACTCCGTTAAAGAAAATTCAACAAAGGGAATACTCGAGAGGAAAATAACAAATACTTCCCGAAAGAAGTCGTTAAAAACACACCTCAGAAAGAAAACGAAACAGCCTTCAACTGCTCTTAGCAACATCCAGCTTTGATCAAACAACTTTTAACATATTGCGCCGTACGGTTTCGTACGGCGCAATCATTTCGTCATTAGAAGAGACGTTCAAACGGCAATGCGTGTAACGTATTACCCGTCGGAGCAGACCCGTCCGGCGATGCCGCATGCTTCTGTAAGATACCGCACAGCACCAACGTCACAATCATTGCGACCACGGCTGCTACAACGGCAATAATGGTGAACACCTTAGCGCCCGTGGATTCCGCTACGGGAGCCATCGACAAATCAGTCAACGGTGCGAGATCGACATCGTCCAACGATTCCAACTGTTCCAATTCGGGCTCAGCCTTCGGCGTTGCAGGAGCAGTCGCCGCAGGCGTAGACTTCTTAAGCCCAATCGTACCCGGACGCTTCAACTTAATCGTCGGAGCTTCAGCCTTATCCTCTGCAGCAGGTGCGGCAGGTGCAGCGCCCATCGGGGCAGAAACCGTCGGCTTCGTTGCACCAGCAGGTGTCGCACGCTTCAACTTGATCGTCTTCTGCGAAGAAGTATTGGCCAAGGGCACATTCGAGTTAATGCCACCCAACACCGCATCAAGTTCAATACGTGCCGTCTTCGACTTAGCAGCTTGAGGATTTTCAGTCGTTTCAGTCGCCGTTTCGCTAATCGGCTTCAACTTAATCGTCGGCGCTTCGGACGCACCGCTCATCGGCGTCTGCGTGATTTCCTTAGGCAACTCAATGCGAGAGGTCTGACGCTTGGCCTGTTGAGCAAGTTCTTCAGGCGTGGGAGTCGCTTCCGCCGCGGGTGCCGCGGGTGCTGCAGGTGCAGCGGCAGGAGCGCCAGGTTTCTTCAACTTGATTGCGATTTTCGGCACTTTCGGAGCTTCCGCAGCGGGTGCAGCAGGTGCTTCCACGATCGGCTCAAGCGCAGGCTCTGCAGGAGCAGCAGGTGCTTCAGCGGCAGGTGCAGCGGGAATTTCCTCAATCGGCGTCAAGGGAACAAGTTCGGGTTCCGCAGGAGTAGCAGGCGCTTCAGCGGCAGGAGCCGCAGGCGTTTCCACGATTGGCGTCAAGGGTTCAAGTTCAGGCTCTGCAGGAGCGGTAGCTTCTGGAGCAGGAGTCGGTGCAGGTGCAGGTGCTGCGGGTTTCGCCACGCCTGCAGGTTTTGCGCCAACGGGCCTCAACTTAATGGTAATTTTACGAGGTGCTTCTGCCATAACTACCGCACTCCTTTGTCTACTTGTGAAACCAGGAAAAACGAGTCAATCAATAATTACACTGCCATGACTTCTGCTTCTTTCGCCTTGGTATCAGCATCCACCTTGGCGATCTTAGCATCCGTCAACTTCTGAATATCATCCAAGCCCTTCTTGGCTTCATCTTCAGAAATGGTGCTGCTCTTCTGCATTGCCTTAATGGCATCGTTTGCATCACGGCGCACGTTACGGATCGCCACGCGGCATTCTTCTGCCTGAGTCTTGGCGACCTTCACGATTTCCTTACGACGTTCTTCGGTAAGTTCCGGCATCGTGATACGAATCATGCGGCCATCATTACGGGGCGTCACGCCGAGGTTAGCGGCGAGGATTGCCTTTTCAATATCAGAGAGCACCGAAGGATCAAACGGAGCAATCGTAATCTGACGAGCTTCAGGCGTGGAGATGTTCGCCATATCCTTCAAACGGGTCGGCACGCCATAGTACGGCACCTGAAGCGAATCCACGAGCGAAGGCGAAGCCTTGCCGGTGCGCAAGCCAGAAAAACGATCCTTGAGCGCTGCCAAAGCACCGTCCATACGGGTGGTAGCGTCTTTAATTACATCCTGTGCATTTGTCATAGTGTTTAACCTTACTATCAAACTTACTCAATCAAAATCAGTTATTATCGCCGCCAACAACAGTGCCAAGCCCTTCCTCACCGCAAATAATGCGACGCATTACATCCGGAGCATGGAAGTCAAAAACGACGATTGGAATATTGTTGTCGCGACAAAGCGCAAAAGCGGCCGCATCCATTACGTTCAAACGCTTCGCGAGAGCTTCTTCGCAGCTCAAGCGTTCGTAACGCGTAGCCGTAGGATCTTTCTTAGGATCAGCGGAATAAACGCCATCCACCTTTGTCGCCTTCAAGAGAGCATCAGCACCAATCTCTGCGGCGCGAAGCGCTGCACCAGAGTCGGTCGAGAAGAAGGGATTGCCAGTGCCACCGGCAAAAATCACCACTTTCCCTTCCCTTAGATAAGTATCTGCAAGACGCGCATTAAATGGTTGCGCAATCTGTGGCATTTGCTGTGCGGTCATCGTTACAGCCGCAGTTCCTGCAGATTCAAGTGCATTTTGCACAGCCAAAGCATTGATGATCGTGGCCAACATACCCATTGTGTCGCCAATCACGCGGTCAGTGCCATTCGCTGCGCCAGAAAGCCCGCGAAAGATGTTACCACCACCCAATACCACGCCGACCTCAACCCCGAGTTCAACCAAACCCGAAAGTCGCTTCGCCACATCTGCAAGAATTGCTTCATCGTGACACGCCGTGGAAGTTCCCTTGAGAACTTCACCACTGAGCTTCAATAAAATGCGTTTGTATTTCGGTTGCATACCTTCGCCACTTTCTTTACTTACCTCAACATTATAGGAGATTTTCATTCTCCGTGCAAGGGTTCAAGAACAGAAAAAACGCTTTTCCTTACATTTTTACCACTTTTCACACCTCATCGTCACACATTCCCCTTACATCCGCGCCCAAGAACCTCCATCTCTATAGACTCATTACACAAAAAACGCCACCCGTTGTCACCACTTAACAACGCTTCTCAATAATATTACTGCGTGCAATGCTTTCCATGTAGTTGCGAAATTTAACTCTTCACATGGATGTGGTGTAGGTTTTGGTGCGCATTTGTGGTGGTAAACGTGTTATAATGTACATTCATTGTAGATGGATGTTTAATATTGGGATTTTTATGATGCTTTCGCCTGCAGAAGATGCTGTCAAACGTTTTGAAGCTGGGGCTTCCTGTGCACAGGCTGTTTTGGCAGCGTGTGCGCCCAAGTGGGGGATTGATGTGGCGGAGGCAATGCGGTTGGGCTCGGCTCTCGGGGCGGGCTTGGCGGGCTTACGTGAGACGTGCGGCGCGGTGACGGCGATGGCGGCTGTCATGGGGTTGCGCTACGGCAATGAATCTCCAATGGATGCCCAAACGAAGGCGGCGCATTATGAACGCGTTCGAGCGGCAATTGCAGCCTTTGACGAGGCCTTTGGTACGCATAATTGCAAGGAACTTCTCCAAAAGGCATCCATTGAAAAACAGGCTGGCGTCCCTCCTGAAGCGCGCACCACCGATTACTATGCGAAGCGTCCTTGTGCGGCCTTTGTTCGGTTTTGTGCGGCGTATGCCTCTGCCGACGCACCTTCCGAAGCTTAATCCCTCCTCTTGCGCCCCGATCACGTTTCTTGCTTTATGACGCCCTTCTCCCTTCTTATTAAACCTGCAGGCGCGGATTGCAATCTCCGATGCGCCTATTGTTTCTACTTAGGGCGTGCAGAACTCTATCCTGAGACCTCTTGCCATCGCATGAGTGACGCAACGCTCACACGGTTGGTGCGGAGTTATTTAGCGCTTCCCTTTCCCTCGCATACGTTCGCCTTTCAGGGGGGTGAGCCTCTTCTCATGGGTGAGGATTTTTATCGCAAGTTAGTCACGCTCCAAAAACGTTATGCCCGACCTGGCGCCCAGATTACCAATTGCGTCCAGACGAATGGTACGCTCCTCACGGAAAGTCTTGCAACCTTTTTCGCGCAAGAGAATTTCCTTTTAGGGGTAAGCGTGGATGGTCCTGCGGAGATGCACAATCTCCGTCGCCCAAATCTCCATGGTGATGGGAGCCATGCCATGGTCATGCGCGGATTAGAGAAGTTGAAGGCGGCGAAGGCGGAGTTCAACCTCTTAACGTTGGTCTCGCAGAGCAATGTCCATCATCCTTTGGAGGTGTATCGCTATCTCCGTGATGAATTGGATTGTCGCTTCATGCAATTCATTGAGTGCGTAGAGTTTGATGCCTCGGGTGCTTTATTGCCAGATGCCATCACGCCAGATGAGTGGGCCAACTTCATTATCACAATCTTTGATGAGTGGTATGCGCATGACAAGCGCCGCGTCTCCGTGCGTCTCTTCGACAGTATCGTTGGGAAACTTCTCACTGGCAATGCACATAGTTGCGCCATGAGTGGGGACTGTCGCGCCTACTTTGTGGTGGAACATACGGGTGATGTTTACCCATGCGACTTCTTTGTGCGGCCCGAACTTCGCCTCGGCAACATCCATACAGAAGACTGGGACGAACTCTGGGATTCGCCCTTGCACACGCGTTTTGGCGAACGCAAACGTCAGTGGAATGCCGCTTGCACGACT
>JAEIGA010010378.1_pt1 | contig 14119 bp, 10 predicted proteins | sample 9270691 | NCBI WGS metagenome assembly JAEIGA01 (sample SAMN17057246, study PRJNA624740) | gut metagenome | biome: biome; isolation source: fecal sample | host: Bos grunniens | place: China: Xizang | collected 2019 | reverse complement strand
GTCTCTTTCTCGAAAAGCTGCTGCTTTCTGCCAAAGAAAAACTTGCCGGTCATTGCCACAAGCCGGAACAGAAGGAAGCCCCCCAGGGCCCCTGCACCGCTGCTCTGCAACCCATCGGCCAGCTCCAGCCCCTCACCGGCAAACCAGGGCGAAAGGGCATTGACCGCCACACCGGCCAGCGTTGCCAGTAAAGCCAGGCCTGGCAGCACAATCATCTGCTCCCAGTCAATGCAGAAGCAAGCCAGCAGCACCGCTACCCACACACACAGCAGCACCTGTGTGAAGATATCATCGGTACAGAAACACCAAGCCACCGCCGCAAAAAACAAGGCACACACCAGCTCTACCACGCAGTAGCGGGCCGTATAATGCCTGCCGCAGCAGGCGGTCCGCCCGCGCAGCATCAGGTAGCTGAGTACAGGCAAATTCAGATACCACGGAATCGGTGCCTTACACAGCGGGCAGAACGAGCGCCGGGGTTCATTCACACTCAGCCCTCGCGGCAGGCGATAAATCACCACATTCAGGAACGAACCGACACAGGCACCGAACAGGCCGAAGAACAGCGGCAGCAGCCACGGGGTGGTCATGGTTACCTCCTGAATGTATGTATTAAGCGTTTCCATAATGCCTCTTCCCCGACAATACCACAGCCCTGCCCGGGGGTCAAACCGGAATTCTGCCAACAAAAAGGCCGGGAGCGCAAGCACCCCCGGCCCGGAAACATTCAGACGAGACCTTTACTTGTTCTGCCAGCCGCCACCCAGCTGGGTATAGAGGGTGGGAATGCAGGAGGCATACTGGTAGCGATAAGCTGCCAGCTGGGTCTGGGCAGGGAACAGGCCCTGCTGGGCGGTCAGCACTTCATAGTAGCTGGCAAGCCCCTGGGCATAGCGAGCCTTGGAAAGCTTCACGCTCTCCTGGTAGGAAGCTACGGCCTGTTCCTGCTTTCTCATGATTTCGCGCAGCTTGGTGCGCTGCACCAGCGTGGTGGAAATCTCAGACATTGCGGCCAGCACGGTCTGCTCGTAATCAGCCTTGGCTGCCAGGAAGGCATCCCTCTTCATCGCCTCATTGGCACGGAGCTGCCCTGCCTGGAAAAGCGGGCCGGTCAGGTTGGCACCGATGCCCCAGCCATCCAGACTGCGGCTCATGCCATGGCGAAGATCAGGCGTAGCGACACCAGCCAGCCCCGTGAGACTGATGCTGGGGAAATAACTGGCAATGGCCACACCCACTGCTGCATTGGCAGAACGAAGTTTCTGCTCAGCCGCACGGATATCGGGGCGGCGGGCAATCACATCGGCAGGAATACCGGGAGCCACCTTGCTGGCCTGGGCAAAACGCATCATGCTACCCCCACGGGCAATCGGTCCCGGCATGCGGCCTGCCAGCGTGGAAAGAGTGTTCTCCAGTTCGGCAATCTGCATCTGCAGGTTCGGAATCTGAGCTTCGGCAGCAGAAAGAGCCGCCTGGGCGGAAGCCGTCTGCAGACGGTCTGCCACACCACCCTCAAGCTGGTTCTCAAAGAGCTTGAGCGATTCTCGGTAGGAAGCCACAGCCTCGTTGGCAATCCTGAGCTGCTCGTCCAGCATGATGAGGCGCAGGTACCCATTGGCCACCTGCTTCATGAGCGAGATACGCAGGTTGTTGAAACCTTCCTCAGCGGCCAGGGCAGATGCCTCGGCACTCTCCACCCCCTTACGGGTCTTGCCCCAGAGGTCGAGCTCCCAGGAAGCGCTCAGGCCTCCGGCACCGGGAATCGTCTTCTCATCAGACATGGAGAGGTTGGAGGTGGAACTGGCACCCTTGTTGGCACCGGCCATGTAATTTACCCAGGGGAAGATGGGCGCACGGGCAATGGTGATGTAGCGACGAGCCGATTCCACATTGTGCATCATGGCCTCGAGGCTGCGGTTGCTGGTGAATACATCATTGAGCAACTGCTCCAGCTGGGCATCCTTGAGCACCTGCTGCCAGGGCAGGTCTGCCATCGTGCTGCCAGCCACACCAGCCCCGCGGAATTCTGCGGGGACCGGCATCTCAGGGGAGGTCCAGATAGGGCCAAACGAACAGGATGCCACCAACCCGGCGGCTCCTGCAAGACTGAGGATAAGCGTTCGTTTCATGTTGTTGATATGATAGCTTGGTGTTTGATAAAGTCAAGTATATTCCTGCCGGAGTTCTCCAACATTACGCATCATTCCGGTGAGCTGCCAGATATTCGCGGGCTCCTGCCTCATCCGGGTCTTCCCCCAGCGTCGATAATTTGAAGCGGATGCGGAACAGACGCATGATGAACACATAGGAACAGGGAATGAGGAACACACCCACCACCGTGGCCACGGTCATACCCACAACCACAACAGTACCAATGGAACAACGAGCCAGCGCACCGGAACCGCTGGCCAGCATGAGCGGCACACAGCCCAGAATGAAGGCCAGCGAGGTCATGAGGATGGGACGCAGACGCAACCGCGCTGCCGAGAGCGTGGCCGTAAGCAGGTCCTTACCGCGCTCCATTTCTAAATTAGCAAATTCTACAATGAGAATGGCATTCTTGGCCGCCAGACCCACGAGCATTACCAGCCCCACCTGGGCATACAGGTTGAGTTCCATGCCCATCCAGTACAAGCCGGCATAGGCGCCCAGCACAGCGATGGGCACTGTCAGGAACACCGAAATCGGCAGCGTCCACTTTTCATACAGAGCCACCAGAATGAGGAAGGCGAATACAGAGGACATGGCAAAGATAGTAGCCAGACCGGTACTGTTGCGTACCTTGTTTTCCTGGAATGACATATCCTGATAATCCATACCCACCTTGGAGGGGTCCATCGTCTGGGCATATACCGCCTCCATAGCCTCCATGAGCTGCTGGGTGGAATAACCGGGACGCGGCATCACGTTGAGCTTGGCAGAGTTATAGATGTTGTGGTGCATCACGAACTCTGTATCAGCAATATCCTTGATATTCACCAGGGCTGAGAGCGGCACACGCTCGCCATCCTGATTGGACACAAAGAAGCCGTCCAGGCTGTCCAGGCTGGTACGGTCGCAGCCCTGAGCCTGCATATACACCTGCCATTGCTGGCCGAAGGCATTGAAGAAATTGATGAAGGCCGACCCGTTGTATGTAGCCAGCAGGTTATTAGCCACAGAGATATCCACACGGTGGAACTTGCACTTCTCCTTATCCAGCTCCACAAACTTCTGCGGGGTGTCGGCCATCATCATGTCCATGCACATGGCCACCTCCGGGCGTTTGCGGGCGGCTTCCTCGAAGCGGAGCACCTGCTCGCGCAGGTAAGGCACACCCTGCCCCTCCAGGTCGTTGAGCACCATGGTCACACCATTGGCTGTACCCACACCGGGAATAGCCGGTGGCATAAGCACCATGGCCATACCATCCAGAGCGGCCGCATGCAGGCGGCCTTGAATACGCTGCTGCACCTCGGCGGCGGTTTCGGGACGCTCCTTCCAGTCCTTGAGCTCAATGAAGGCAATACAGGCACCGGGAGTCTGTACACTGTTGAGGATGTTGATACCCACCACGGTGGTCAGGTTCTTCACTGCGGGGTCAGAGAGGGCATCCTCGAACTTCTTGTTCTCAGCATAGGCTACCTGCATCGAGGTATCGGGCTTCATGACGAGCGCCGCCAGCAGGAAGCCCTGGTCTTCATCCGGCAGGAATGCCTTGGGCACCATCTTCGACATGGGCGCAATGGCCGCCCAGAAGAGCAGCAGCAGCGGCATGGAGATGATGAGCTTGCGGCAGAGCCCGCCGCAGATTTTCACATACATGCTGGCCGTGCAGTCGTAGCACCAGTTGAAGAGTTTGTAGAACGGCTTGAAGATGCTGCGCTGCTGGTTGGTCGGTTTGAGCATGAGGGCGCACAAGGCCGGCGAAAGCGTCAGCGCATTGAAGGCCGAAATAAGCATCGACACCGCAATGGTGATGGCAAACTGCTTGAAGAGCGTGCCCGTGATGCCCTCCAGCAGCAGCGAGGGCAGGAACACGGCGGCCAGCACCAAGGCAATGGCAATCACCGGCCCGCTCACCTCCTGCATGGCGGCAAAGGAAGCCATACGCGGGTTGAGGCCCTTGTCAATATGGTGCTGCACTGCCTCCACCACCACAATAGCGTCATCCACCACCAGGCCGATGGCCAGCACCATGCCTAACAGCGATATGGTGTTAAGCGAGAACCCCAGCATGGGGAACACACAGAACGTAGAAATGAGCGACACCGGCACCGCGATAAGCGGAATGAGGGTGGCACGGAAGTTCTGCAGGAACATGAACACCACCAGGGCCACCAGCACAATGGCTTCAATGAAGGTGCGCTTGATTTCATCAATAGAATAGCGCACAGCGGTGGTAGTATCCAGCGAAACCTCGCCGTTAATACCCTGCGGCATGATAGCCGCCTGCTTCTGGAAAGTCTTTCGCAGGCGGTCTACCGTGGCAATGGCATTGGACCCCGGGGTCTGGAAGATCACCACAGCAGCAGAAACCTGACGATTCAGACGCCCCGTGGCCGAGTAGTTTTCAGAGCCGAGCTCCACCCGGGCAATATCTCTGAGGTAGATGATTTCATCGCCCACCTGGCGCACGATGATATCCTCGAACTGAGAAGGATCATTCAGGCGGCCCTGGGTACGGATGGCAATGGTCTTTTCCTGCCCATCAGGTACGGGGTCAGCACCCACCTTGCCACCAGGGTTGGTTGTATTCTGGGCGGCAATGGCCGCGCGCACCTCACCAATGGAGATGTTGTAGTGGGTCATGATGTTGGTATCCAGCCAGATGCGGATAGCGTAGCGGCCGGCACCATATACCGTCACCTCACCCACGCCTTCCACACGCTTCAGCTCATCCACCATCTTCACCTGTGCGTAGTTGGCCAGGTCCACGGAGCTGTAACTGCCATCGGGGGAGGTCAGGGAATAGATGATGAGGGGCAACCCGGGCTGCTGGCGGATGGTCACGCCGGAGTTGAGCACTTCTGTGGGCACCTGTGACTGAGCCTGCCCATAGCGCATGTTGGTGAACACCTGGTCAAGGTCCGGGTCCGTATCAGGGTTGAAGACCACCTGCAGGGAATACACGCCATTGTTCGAGGAGACGGAGGTCATGTAGTCCATGCCCTGCACACCGGAAATCTCACGCTCCAGCGGAGTACCCACAGAGTCAGCTACAGACTGGGCATCGGCCCCGGGAAACATGGCCATGAGCTGAATGGTGCGCGGCGTAATCTCCGGATACTGGGAAATCGGGAGATTCATGAGGCACACCATGCCCAGCAGCGTGGTCACCACGGCAATCACCGTGGCAATCACAGGATGTTTAATGAAGAAGGGACTCATGGCAACTGTTATTCTGCGGCTTTTTCCGTCGTGACAGACTCCACGGTGGCGGTGGGTTTCTCATAGATGAACGGCTGCGGAATCACCGTGCCGAATCCACCCTGGGCACCAGCCTTCCGCATACCGGCATTGGCCAGGGCATATTGAGCTGCCATCTGGCCGCCGCCCACGATGACCTGGGCATTCTCCACATCCTCAATACCGGCTTCCCTGAGTGTCTCAGCAATGGGCTTCACCGTGCCTGTCACCACCTGCATGAGCATGGGCACCGTGGTACCATCGCCATTCGGCATATCCATCACCAGTTCCTTACCCAGCTTCACGTCGATACCCAGCGGGGTGTTATCCGGTGCTACAATGTAAATGAAGCGGTGGTTCATGGAAGATACAAGCGCACGGGCGGGAACCAGCAAGGCATCCTTGATTTCCCCGGTTCTGGCACTCACGCGCACGGCAGCTCCCGCCCGGAGCTTAAGCTGCGGGTTCGGAATGTAGCCCACGAACTTCACCGTACCGGTTGCCTGGCTGATTTCGCTGTCCACGGCATGAATCCGTCCTTTGTGTTCAAACACGCTGCCATCCTCCAGGATCAGGTCAAATTCCCTCACCGGGCTCATCTTATCCGGCATGTCGTAATACTCGGAATCCAGCACCTGCTCATTCATCTGGCGGGCAGGAACCGAGAAATCCACACGAATCGGATCAACCGAGGACATGCGGGTCATCACCACCTGTCCTGCCGTCACAAAATCGCCCACGCTCACGTTTGCCCTGGTGGCCAGCCCCTTGAAAGGCGCACGGATGGTACAGCGCTCCAGGTTCAGCTTGGCCATTTCCAGCGCAGCCTCAGCCTGGGCCACCTGGGCACGAGCCATGGCCAGAGCGGCCTCGCAACGGCGCTTGCCATGTTTGGCATCTGTAAACTGCTTGTCAGAAACAGAACCGCTCTCCACCAGCGCCGTGTATCGCTCCACATCCTTCTGAGCCTGCTCATCGGCCACTTCAGCCTGCAACACGCCAGCCTTGGCTGCGGCCACATTGGCTACAGCCTGCTCGTAAGCGGCCTGATAGGTGGCGGGGTCGATGCGGAAGAGCACCTCGCCCTTCTCACACAACGAGCCATGCCAGTAGATCTGCTCCAGCAGCTTGCCCGATACCTCCGGGCGGATATCCGCCTGATCCACACCGCGCAGGTGTCCGAACCAGGTGGATTTAAGCTCCACCGTGCGCTTCTGCAGCGGCATCACCGTTACATTGATGGGAGCCATGCCCTGCCGGGCTGCCTGAGCTCCTGCATCTTCCTTGCATGCTACCAGCGCGGTAGCTGCCACCAGCCCGCCAAGGGCCATCGTTACTATATTGCTTGCTTTCATTGATTCGTTTCTATCGGAACGCCATGCTCCGGAGTTAAGGTATTCTGATATATGCGCTCTAACAGCTGACGCAGCTGCGCGACTTCTTCCGGGCTGAACCCTGCCACCAGCTGCTCTTCAAATTCCTGCATGGCCTGCTGGGCCTCTTCCTGCTTGCGGCGGAACCGGGCTGTAAGGTAGGCATGCTTGACCCGCCTATCCGCATCATCAAATGCAGTCCGCACATAGCCCTTCTCCTCAAGTCGCTGCAGAAGGCCTTTCACCGTGGTGTGGCTCACGCCCAGATACTGCTCAAGCTCCCGCTGGGAAACAGGCGCTCCATTCCGGCTGTCCAGATACATCAGCACCCGGCATTGCGGCGCTGTCACACGCAATGCCCCCACGCGCTGGGCAAACAGCGCATCGGCCCGGTCTGATACCATCTTCATTACAAAAACCGGATGCTTTCCCCTGGGTAACTCAAACTGCATAATATCTATATGAAGCATGCTTCATATTTACGCAGCAAAGTATACCAGCACGTTTCCCGATGTCAAGCCGAATTGCATGTCACCCCCTCCGTCTGTTATACGCCAGCCCTGCCCTTGCCGTAGTTCCGGCACACCTTCACAAAATCCACCCCCCGGGCCATTTCAGCCAGCATGGATTCGCGTATTTCCAGCGCGGCCTTCAGCGCCAGTTCACTCTCCCCGTACTCGCGGTCAGTAAAATAACGCACATAGGTTTCCTTCTGCCGCGTGATGCAGAGACGCCAGCCGCAAAATGTATTCTGTGTTCCCTTCTGCCCGTTGTAGCGTGTAATGTATCGATATTTGTTCATAGTGGTACGGGGCGGATTCTACCAACACCCCAACGCAGAGTCAAGACTTTTGTTTGAGTTTTTCAACTTTTTATATTTTCAAACATAGGGATTTTATTGACAAGCAACCCGCTGAAGTGCTATAACATGAGCATGTCAGAAAAGCATGAGGACATTCAGCAGATAGACAAGATGCGCACCATAACGGATTTCATCAACCATGCCGGATTTGTGGCCATGAATGATGCGCTGCGGAAGAAGGTGCTGAAACTGAGCGTGCGCCAGTGTTCCGTGCTTGCGAAGATACGGCGTTATACGCTGGTGCACCCAGAGGGGATGTCCATGAGCATTCTGGCAGCCCGGGCCAACATGTCTCCCTCGGCGGCATCGCACATGATAGACAGCCTGATGACCCAGGGCATGGTGGAGCGCAAACAGAGTCCTGCCGACCGCCGGGCGGTTCTGGTCACCATAGCCAAAACATTCCAGAACACCGCCGCTGCGGTAGAGGAAGCCCAGCAGAAAGCAGTCAACGAACTGATGAGCGAACTGAGCGAAGACGAAGTCCGCATTTACGGCAGCGTGCTCGACAAGCTCTATGCAGCTGCACTGCAACGGGTAGATGCCTGATTCATGAATGCCGGGAAGGCTTCTCAGCAGGTCAACGCGTTTTTGGCAAGTCCCGCCAGGGCAGTTTCACGATAACCGGCAGCCAGAGCGCGGCCGGTTTCATTCATGGTAGCAATCACGCTGTCAAGGCTCACAAAATGCGTGCCGTCACCGCGGAGAGCAAGGCGCGCGGCATTCACCGCCTTCACCGCACCAATGGCATTGCGCTCAATGCAGGGCACCTGTACCAACCCGCAGACCGGGTCACAAGTAAGGCCCAGGTTATGCTCCATGGCAATTTCTGCAGCGTTAGCCACCTGCTCGTTCGTGCCACCCATGGCAGCCGTAAGACCGGCCGCCGCCATGGAACAGGCCACCCCCACCTCACCCTGGCAGCCGACCTCTGCACCGGAGATAGAGGCCTTGGCCCGGTAGAGTGAGCAAATAGCAGAAGCCGTAAGCAGAAAAATCTCCACCCCATGCTCGCGGCCCACGGTGGCATCCTTGCGGCCGAAGCGCTCAAAATAGCGCAGAACCGCAGGCAGCACACCGGCACTACCCATGGTAGGAGCCGTCACCACGCGACCACCGGCTGCATTTTCCTCTGCTACGGCAAAAGCCCACAGGTTAATCCAGTCAATAATAGTAAGAGCATCCTGCGTATTATCACGGAACATCTCTGCCAGGCGGCGGTAAATACGCGGTGCGCGGCGGGGCAGCTTGAGCCCGCCAGGCAGCACACCCATGGTCTTCACACCACGTTCAATCGCCTTATCCATCGCATCGTAAATCTTGCGGATGCGCGTGCGAAGCTCCATCCCGGTGGGCAGAGCCATCTCATTGCAGCGTACCACAGCGGCAATGGTCATATTCTCACGCTTGCAATGCTGCAGCAACTCAGCACAGGAATCAAAGGGATACGGCACCACCGGCGGCGGCTCCGGCATCTCCTCCATTTCATCACTGCGGCGGATAGCGCCGCCACCAATGGAGAAATACACATCATTCGCCAGTTCCATGTCCGCAGCATTATACGCGCAGCAGCGCATGCCGTTTGCATGCTCCGGTAAAGTCGTCTCCTTCTCCAGCACCACATCCTGCATAGCGCTGAAAGTGATAGGATGTGTACCATTCAGCAGCAGCTTACCCTCCGTTGCCAGCGTAGCAATGGCATTTGTGGCAGACATCTCCATCTTCTCTGCATCCAGCCCCAGCAAGCCATACACCACAGCCCCCGGAGTGCCGTGGCCCACCCCGGTGAGTGCCAGCGAACCATACAGATACACCCTCACCTGCTCCACCTGCTCCAGCAATCCGCGCTCTGCCAGTTCACGCGCAAAGCGCGCTGCGGCGCGCATGGGTCCCATCGTGTGGGAGCTCGACGGGCCGATACCTATGGAAAACACATCGAAAAAGCTGGTGTACATGCCTGCAAATTACACCTACCAAAACAGCAAGTCAAGCCGGCAACACGGCAATGCAAACAAAAAGATACCCTGATGTCATGATACGACACCAGGGTATCCGTATTTAGAAGTTCAGATGAAGGTTACATCGTCTTGAGCTCGGCCACGGCGGCTTCGAGGGAAGCGATATCCTGAATAGAAATCACCTTGGCTTCCTTGCAGATGCGGCCCATCATGCCCGCCAGGGTGTTGCCCGGGCCCATTTCGATGAAGAGGCGCTCGCCCTTGTCGATGAGGTCCTGCATGCAGGCAGCCCAACGCACCGAGCCGCACACCTGCTCACCGAGCATAGCGCGCACATCCTCGGCGCTTGTCACGGGGCGGGCTTCATAATTGCAGTACACAGGCACAGCGGGAGTAGTCATGGGAGTAGCTTCCAGCTCCGGGCGCAGTGCCGTCTGGGCGCTCTTCATGAAGCGGCTGTGGTAGGCACCGGCCACATTCAGCTTCTTGGCAATCTTGATACCGGCAGCCTTGGCACCGGCCACTGCCTTGTCCACTCCTTCCACAGAGCCGGAAACCACCGTCTGTCCAGGGCAGTTGTAGTTAGCCACGTCAATATCGCATTCAGCGGCCAGGTTGGCCACGGCTTCATCGCTGCCGCCAATCATGGCAGCCATGGTGCTGGGAGCAGCCTGGCAGGCTTCCTCCATGAGCGCGCCGCGCTTCTGCACGAGCTTGAGGCCGTCCTCCATGCTGAAGGTGCCGGCAGCAGCGTGAGCTGTGAACTCGCCAAGAGAAAGGCCGGCGGCTGCCACGGGTTCAATGTCCACCAGGGAGCTGAGAACCTTGTAGATAGCCAGGCCATGCAGATAGAGAGCCGGCTGGCAGTTGCAGGTGCGGGTCAGCTCCTCATCCGGGCCTTCAAACATCACCTTGGTAAGAGAATAGCCCAGTGCGGCATCTGCGGCATCCATCATCTCGCGGGCGGCGGGATATGCCTCATAAAAATCCTTGCCCATGCCCACCTTCTGGGCACCCTGTCCGGGAAAAAGAAGTACTGCTTTCATAGTAATGTCAAACAAAAACGTTTGTTACCATGCAGAATACACGCCAGGTAAAGCATGGTCAAGCAAATTCATCCCCGTAAAGGGGCAAAGCGTTTATCCTAACATGATTTTTTTGCCATACTCGCGAAATTCGGGTTGCCAAGGGAGCATTCTTAGTGTAGACTATCGCGCTTTTTTGTGCCTGCAAAAAAGCCATTTTAACCAACAAAACAAACGAACATGACCCCCGAGATATTATTCTGGATAGTGCCGTTTGCATCCATCGTCGCGCTGGCTTTTGCCGCCAAGTTCTTCTTCGATATGAAGAAAGCCGACGAGGGCAACGACCGCATGAAGGAGATTGCGGGCTACGTGCGCGAAGGCGCCATGGCCTACCTGAAGCAGCAGTACAAGATTGTTTCGATCTTCTTCGTTATCATTGCCGTTGTATTCGGCATCATGGCCTACTACGGGCTTCAGAACAACATCGTTCCCGTGGCTTTCCTCACCGGTGGTATCTTCTCCGGTCTGGCTGGCTTCATCGGCATGAAAACGGCAACCTACGCCTCCGGCCGTGTGGCCCAGGCCTGCCGTGATGAGAAGGACGGCCTCAACAAGGGTCTGCAGCTTGCTTTCCGTTCCGGCGCTGTGCTGGGTCTCACGGTGGTAGGCTTCGGCCTGCTTGATATCTCCGGCTGGTATATCATTCTCGACAAGACCGGGCTCGTTGCCGCTGAAGGCATCAGCCGCCTCACCCAGATTACCACCATCATGCTGACCTTCGGCATGGGTGCTTCTCTGCAGGCTCTCTTCGCCCGTGTGGGTGGTGGCATCTACACCAAGGCTGCCGACGTAGGCGCTGACCTCGTGGGCAAGACTGAGTACCACTTCAACGAAGACGATCCCCGCAACCCCGCCACCATCGCCGACAACGTGGGCGACAACGTGGGTGACGTGGCCGGTATGGGCGCTGACCTGTACGAATCCTACGCTGGCTCCATTCTGGCCTCTGCCGCTCTGGGTGCAGCCGCTGCTGCCACCGCCGGCTGGGCCTACGAAACCGGTCTTCAGCTGGTCATGGCTCCCATGATTATCGGCGCTGTGGGTGCCCTGCTCTCCATCATCGGTATCTTCCTGGTACGCACCAAGCCCGAAGCCAACCAGACCCAGCTCATGGCTGCGCTGAACTTCGGTATCAACTTCTCCGGCGTTCTCATCGCTCTTGCTTCTGCCGGCATTCTCTATGCTCTGGGCATTGACAACTGGCTGGGCCTCTGGGGTTCCATCGTCATCGGCCTCGTAGTGGGTATCGCCATCGGCAAGGTGACGGAATACTACACCTCCTTCGAATTCAAGCCGGTGAAGTTCATTGCTGAAAACGCCACCACCGGCCCTGCCACCGTGATTATCTCTGGTATCGGCGTGGGTATGATTTCCACCTGCTGGCCGGTTATCTTCATCGTGCTCGGCACCATCGGTGCCTACCTCTGCGCCGCAGGTGAGTGGACCTTCTCTGCTCAGAACATGAGCATGGGTCTCTATGGTATCGGTATCGCTGCCGTGGGTATGCTTTCCACCCTGGGTCTCACCCTGGCCACGGATGCCTACGGTCCCATCTCCGACAACGCCGGCGGTAACGCCGAAATGAGCGCACTGGGTGATGACGTGCGTAGCCGCACCGATGCTCTGGACGCTTTGGGCAACACCACCGCCGCCACCGGTAAGGGCTTCGCCATCGGCTCCGCCGCTCTGACCGCCCTGGCTCTTCTTGCCTCCTACATTGAGGAGCTCAAGATTGCTGCCCTGCACTACGGTGAAACCTTCAAGACCAGCTTCTTCGGAGAGCAGGTACTGAACAGCGCCGAAGTTGCCAAGATGAACATTGCTGAATTCATGGCCGCTTTCGACGTAACCCTCATGAACCCGAAGGTGCTGCTGGGTATCTTCATCGGCTCCATGCTTTCCTTCCTGTTCTGCGGTCTGACCATGAACGCTGTGGGCCGTGCCGCCAAGAGCATGGTGGAAGAAGTGCGCCGCCAGCTCAGCGACAAGGACGTATTCGAAGGTCGCAAGAAGGCCGACTATGCCCGCTGCGTGGCTATCTCCACCCAGGGTGCCCAGCGTGAAATGGTTGTTCCCTCCATGATTGCCGTTATCGTTCCCATCGCAACCGGCCTCATCATGGGTGTTCCCGGTGTGTTCGGTCTGCTGGCCGGTGGTCTTGCCGGTGGCTTCGTGCTCGCCGTGTTCATGGCCAACTCCGGTGGCGCCTGGGATAACGCCAAGAAGTACATCGAAACCGGCGACGCTCCCTACTGCGGCAAGCACACTGCTGTGCACGACGCCTCTGTGGTGGGTGACACCGTGGGTGACCCCTTCAAGGATACTTCCGGCCCGTCCCTGAACATCCTTATCAAGCTCATGAGCATGGTGTCCATCGTGACCGCCGGTCTCAACATCGCCTTCTCCCTGCTGTAAAGCGATTGAGCTATCCCCTCACAAAGCCGCTTTCCCCACCGGGAAAGCGGCTTTCTCATTCCCTCGCGCACGCAGAAAATTTTCCGGTGCCGCATTTCAGGCTTGACAGATGCTTAAGAAATCTTTATCATGTCTCCGACATGAGAGTAACCATGACCATACTGACCGGCCTGATGATGGTGCTCACAGCGCATTCTGAGATTGTGACTGCGCTGCGCCCCGCTATCAGGGAGGCCGCTGCCAAAAATGGTGTGGACCCCGTGCTGATGGAGGCCATCATCCGTCACGAATCAGCCAATGCCACTTCCAGCGCCGCCCGTCGCAAGAACAATCTTGCCGGCATCATGGGGCGCAACGGACAGCGACGTTACGAATCCAAGGAAGCCTGCGTAGAAGATCTGGCGCAGCTGCTGGCCAAATACCGTGCCAAGGGTCGCGTGACTCTGGTGCAGATAAGCCGTGCCTATTGCACCAGCCACCAGAAGTGGGTGAGCCGCGTTTCCTCCACCATGAGCGCCATCCGCTCCGGCAAGTGGGGACAGATTGAGTAAAAGCTGAAAAATACCTTTCAACTAGAAAGCCGCCCGGAATTGAATCCGCGCGGCTTTTTCTTTACCTCAATCGCGGTGGTACGGGCTACCGGCCAGCAGGGTATGCACGCGGTATATCTGCTCCAGCAGCACCACAAGCGCCAGCTCGTGCTGCATGGTGTGCTTACCCAGGCAGAGCACATGGTCACAGGCGGCACGCAACGCGGAGGTATGCCCATCCGCCGCGCCGATAAGGAAGGCCACATGCTTCACCGACTGCAACTGCCACTTGCGCACCTTGCTTTCAAACTCGCGGGTTGTCCAGTTCTCGCCGCGCTCATCCATGGCAATGCGAAGGCAGCCATCGCTGGCCTCCAGCAGGCGGGCCGAGACCGACTCCGAATCCCCTGCCTTTACATAGCGGAGCTCCACTTTACCGAGCGGACGCAGGCGGTCTTCGAAAAACTTCACACCATCGCGGGCATAGGCGATGGAGGGCTTGGCT
>JAEIGA010010377.1_pt1 | contig 14119 bp, 8 predicted proteins | sample 9270691 | NCBI WGS metagenome assembly JAEIGA01 (sample SAMN17057246, study PRJNA624740) | gut metagenome | biome: biome; isolation source: fecal sample | host: Bos grunniens | place: China: Xizang | collected 2019 | reverse complement strand
TCACATTTCCTCTTGCCGTTTTTATAGTATCGGGAATGCCCCTTCCCCTCGCTTTACTTACTGTAGTCTCAATTTTCCCAACGTAGTATTTCTTTAAAGCTTCAGGTTTAATATTATCAGCTAACGTGAGTCGTAATGCAACCGAACCTTTCTTCATTGTTGTATCAGCAAGATATTCAATAAAATTGGGTTGAAAATAGTAATATCCCATATTACGCACATTTGCCGAAATATTATCACGCAAATAGCTCAATGAATCGGTTATGTAACGTTGTCCCACTTGTAAATATTCACTACGGCGAGCCAATGAATCTATAGCTCTTTCAAGCTGTGTTGTTCCTCCTAAATATTCTATTTTTGAGAATGTATAAGGCTTACCCAATTCAACAAAATAAGATAATTTCGCTTTTTTTGTATTTTTCGTGTTGTTAATCACCTCATATTTTGTTTTTCCTGCAAAATAGCCATGATTATCAAGTATGGATTTCATCATTTCTACTCGTAACGCAGGATTTACATCATCTATTACAATAGGTTGTTCCACTAATTTCTCATACAACCAACCTTTAAGACCTTTACTTTCGGGATTCCAATGATTATAAACCCACAATCCCACGGGAAAAGGTGAACGAAGATATGGAGAATATAAACTATTATTAGGTTTTACATTTATCACATCAAAAAGATATGTATCCACATCACTCGGCACTTTTTCGCCTTTTTCCGGTGTTATTTCAAACGTCTTAACGCCATTATATAGTTGCTCATCTTCAGCCAATAGGCTCGTTGTTGAACATGAGGTTGCAATCATCAGCACAAATGACAACAACCACAATATCAATATATTTTGGTTCAGTTTTTTCATTTCTTTATAATTTGTTTATTCAAAACCGGACTTTCCTCTAATTTTACTATTGTATCTTGTGATAAGTCTTTCTTATTATTTCCTCGTCTTAAACGACCAAAACGGAAGAAGTTCTTTAACGTAGACAACTTTCGCTTCATCACAAAAGCGCCACCGGTTTCGGTAACCTCACCTTCCAAGATACTTTCATACCCTGTGTGACGGAATAACTTCACCGACATTGTTCCACTTTGGTTCAACATATACACAAATGAAATATCGTTCAACAAACTATTAGCAAAATTATCTTCACTATCACCACTTGGATTATAATTACCACCTACAACAATCTTAAATCTATCATTAAACAATGATTTTGATATCTTATAGGAATAAGATGTCGATTTTGATGTTGCATCACCATTACTCTTATCATACTGATTAACACCAAATGTCAAGTCCACACCCTTTATCGTGTTGGCAGCCCAACGATTGATTTGAGAGTTCAAGAACGAATACAACGGATTACCCGACATATCCATAGCAGCCCCTTGCCCTGTATATGTGTTATACAATAGCATATTTATAGCCTGACTTGAACGTTGCGAAGGTGACATGGACAATAATTCATTTTGAACTGTCATATCGTCATTTGTGCTCAAATCAAACTCAAGATTCATATTATTCAACGTATTGGTCACATTCAAAGATACAAGGAAATTGACTAATCTAGAGTCTTGCCCCTCTTGTGATACATTAGCCTTCATTTCATCAACTGCCTTAATATTCAATATCGGATTAAGCACATCACCCGTCCATGACACATAACTACCCTCTGTAAATTCAAACAACTTTTCCGACAGTAGAGGTGGCGTGTAACGCACAAAACCTTCCGATAAAGTGTATTGTCCCACTAAACGCATATCCCCTAACGAACTTTGAGAATAATTTAGCAGACCGCTACCCGCTATCTCCACGCGGTCACGTCCATTATTAGATAAATACACATTAAATTTCGAACCTTGTTGTATATTCAACTTAGCATTAAGTTTGAAATTGGAAGTCGCAACAGGAGTCGCTAGTGAATCGATTTCAGTATGTGCAGTATCAGCAAAACTTACGAATTTTACCCTATTTTCATCGGTTTGTGTCGATATCGCTGAGACATCGGTTTGCATTACATAAGTAAGATTTGTTGCTGGCAATAAAGTCAAGTTTACGTTCATATCAAGGTCATACATTGAACCAACTGCCGTTGCATCAATATTTGCATAACCTTTACCAAATATTTCCATCTTGCGACGTTGCTTACTATTCACAAATTCCACGTTATTACCTTTTAGGCTCATATCAATTTTGGGATTATCCAACGCCAATAAGTCGACATAACCGTCTACATTTATTGCATTCTTGTTACTTCCATAAATCTTAAATCCGTCAAATGTAATCAAACTATAATCAACAGGAATCTTTGTATCTGATAATGTGAGATTTGAACCAAACAACGGCATATTTATTCCAGCTCCCGCACATTGAACGTAACCGTTTATTATAGGTTCAGTGAAACTTCCCACTATATTCATTGAACCATTTAAGGCACCCGAAAGATTTGCCATATCACTAGGTATAAACGGATTGGCTACTTTTAATGGCAAACTATCAACAGTCAAAGTAATATTATATGGATAAATCGAAGTCGTATCATTCAAAGAACCTCTTGCTATAACTGTTTTTCTTCCATCTATATCAAAAGAGGAAGCCAATCGCACATAATTCTTGACAGGGTCAAGTTCCAACCCTAATTTAAAGGCAAAGTCACCAACCGCTTTACGATTATACTTAAATCCCTTTAGTCGTGTTATACCACCACCCAATATATTCTTTCCGTCAAATTTCATCTTCATATCAGCGCTTAGCAATCCACTCATTGGCGGTATATATGGCGACACTTTCAACCATTCTGATATTTGTACTCCGCCTATACTTAACAGCACATCATCTTGCCCTTTCTTTTCTTTGTTTTCTTGTGTACGGAATGAAACGAAACTTGAGTCACTCTTCAAATTCAAATCGGCTTCAAATTGACGTTCAATATTATTAAATGCTATTATATTTCCATCATTAACAGTCCAATTCCTATAACCTATTATCAAGTTTTTAGGAAACACATTAACATTAACTACAGTATCCGACAAAAATGCATTTAGGCCAAAACGAAAACCTTGTTCACCTTGAATGTTATGTTGTTCAAGCAATCCACCTACAGCATTCCCCCTTATACCACCACGTAATGTGACTTGTGCAAATTCATCATTTGTTCCCGCCTGATTTCCAACATGAAGTTTATATGATATATTTTTATCTCTTTGAGTTGCATATAGACTTATCGTATCGAGTTTAAACGTACCCGATTCTATTCCCACAACCTGCCCATCCATATAAATAGTGCTATCATTTATAAAGACGAGAGCCATTTCATTCATTTTCACATCATAAGCTGATAATGCCTGTTGTATCAAATTACTTTTTCCCACTCGCATATCACAAGAAAACTTAGGCAATGCTTCTTGTAACGTATCGGCATCAAAATATTTGGATGCAATCTCATGCTCAAGTATTTTTTGACATTTTGTAATACCTGCTATAAAAGAATCAATACCACACGACACATTTAAGTCTACAAACATGTCCTCTTCTTGAGCCGATAATATGATATTTTCTTTAGAACTTGAGAAAGAAGCATTTAAGCCAGATGTTTCATAAACAGTTTCGGGCAATATCCATTGAAAATTTCCCAATTCCATATCCACATCGTATGCATTATCTGTAATATCCGCCGTACCATAAGCAACAATTCGACCTTTGCCTTTTGATTCTGTTCCCGACAACCTCAAGGCTTTTAAATCCACATTATTGATATTACCATCAAGAGCAAATTCATACATGCTTGTATCCAACACACATGACAAGCTCATATTCATATCACAATCTCTATTTTTCGACATCAAATCAACAAGAGCTCGTTTTTCAGCCAAATGTGCTGTCATATTCATATTACGATACGCCTTTCCTTCATAGGTTATATCTTCGATTGAAACAGCAGCATCTATCTTCGTATTAGCATTAAACGGATCATATCCGGCTCCTTTCAATTTGGCTTTTGCCGATATATTCTGCAACTGCGCCATAGGCAGAATTGATTGTATCGGGAATGAGTCCATACGCATCATGGCATCATAAGCTTCGGTTTCTTTATTCCATTTACCCTTAAAGACAAAATCTCCTTCCTTCAATCGCAAATCCAAATCGGCATCAGCCGAATTAGGCGTATATGCCACAGTTCCATTAAGTCGCATTTCAGGGAAATCAACCTGCTCATACATCGCAGTATCCGATAACATTATCGGTTTAGCAAAATTCAAGTTTTTCGTATCTCCTGCAAAATTTATATTCGCAGCAAGTTTATCCACATTCAGCAAATGTTCTAAAATACCATTTGCCTCTATATCAATTACACCAGGAATATTCATCAACCCTTTTTCCAAAGTCAAGAATTGAGATGTGCCATCTACTTTCAAATTCACTTCTATCGGTCTGCCTTGTGGGACATGTTTCAACATAGAATTCACCGACGGATACATATATCCTATTTCACCCAGTCCAATATCAGCTTTTAAATCTAATTTAATGGGTTCATTATCATTTTCGGTAAGATTGGCACCAACCAATGCATCAAGTATGAAACGTGATTGCATAGTTTCAAGTTTTACGTTCTCGGCTTTTATTTCTTTACTATCCATAGCAAAAAAGCCTTGACCGGATGTAACATGTACTCCACATCTTTCTATGGCTGAAAGTTGTGTTAATGACATGTTTATATCAGTACCTCGGTTGTACAGACTATCAATAGCTACATTTAGGTCACTAATTTCCAAATAATTCATATCGAGCCCTTCTATTGAAGTGGCTCCATGCATTGCATATACTACATGAGAATCGTTTAACCGTATTGCATCGGCATTTATGGTCCATAATGCAGAATCTACAGCCGTTACAAGTGTTGTACTATCAGTCACCACTGGATTTGACGCCTGATATTCAAGTGTAGGATAAACATAATTCACATCTGCTTTCTCTACACCAAAATAGCCGATATTTACCTTTTGCTTACCTAGATCTATCACACCTTTGCTCAAAGATGCACTCCCAATCTTTGTTTTCAAGTCCTGGATTAAGGGTAACATCTGCATATTAAATGCAACGTTTGACGTTTTCACATCACCAATATTGATAAGCCATGCAACCGTAGCTGTTGTATCCTCTTCAACAGTTTTTTGCTTACTTGAATCAATAAGTACATCTATATATCCACCATCCAGATCGGCACGTCTCAAGTTTATTTCATTCTTATCTAACAAAACATCGGTATTCCCCAACTTGAAATAGTTCAACTTGGCACCAAGCACCATTGATGAATCCTCACTCACCATTTTATACACTGCATCTTTCAGCTCCATACCTTGAATATCAACTTTCATTGCTAAAAGAGGCATAAATTTAATATCTACAAGAACATCTCCGGCATAAATCATTGTGTCTTGATTCTCATCAAGGATTAATGTATTTTTCACATTAAGATTAAGAGGAAACTTTAATAAAATACGACCTACATCCATTGACATAGACGTATTATTATTGACATAAGATATAGCCAATTTTTTAACTCCATTTTGGATTATCGGTACATATAACAGGCAGGGCACTATTATAATTATGGCAAATATTATGCCTATTACCCAAGCTATTATACGCTTAATTTTATTGCTTTTCCCAGCCATAAAGAGAACTTGATCTTAATAATCATCTATTGAATCCATTTTCTCAGCAATCCAATCCATTAGAAAGAATTTCATAACTAAGCCACATACTAATACACCTGCACAGTTTGCAACTATATCATAAATATCAAAATGTCGACCTATCTTCATCAATTCCTGCACAAGCTCGACAAGAACACTTAACAAACTGTTTATCAAAAACATACATATATACAATTCCCAACCCGGGTCAAAAAAATATAATGCTTTCGACACTTCATAAGCCATAACCATTGTTAAAAAGCCCCACATTACAGCGTGAATTATCTTATCAGAACCATAATACCACTCAAAGCCCCTTGCATTCAATGGGTTACTACTAAGAGATATATAAAGTATAATAGCCAAAGTTATTACATAAAGTACTCCTGGTTTAATTTTCTTTAAAAACTTAATCATACACTTTTTATATTTATAAATAGTTTATATGCAAAGATAACATTTCTATTGCTATTATACAAAATAACATTAATACTTTAGTGTTTACACCATTTTTTTCTAACTTTGCAGAAATTATACATAAAAATAACTTCTTACTCATTAAAACAAATAAAACGAAAATACGATGTCAAAAAATACGACTTTTAGTTCAAAATTTGGTCTTATTGCTGCTACTGTAGGTTCAGCTGTAGGGTTGGGAAACGTTTGGAGATTCCCAAGTTTAGCTCAGGAAAATGGTGGAGGGGCGTTTCTGCTTGTGTATATTTGCTGTATATTCATTCTTGGAATTCCCGTAATGCTAGCCGAGTTTTCGTTAGGCCGTGCCGGAGGTTCCGATTCTGTAGGTTCATTTAAGAATCTTACACCAAACAAAAAATGGTGGATTGCCGGATGTTTTGGGCTTTTGGCATCATACCTTATTTTGGCATTTTACATGGTTGTGGCCGGATGGACAATAGAATACCTTTGGGAATCTATCTCCGGAGGTTTATATGAAGGCGTCAACAATTCCGAAACAGCTCAAAGTTTGTTTTTCGCTGACAAGATGAAAAACCTTATTTTACAAGGAGCTTCACCTCTCATATGGACCTATATTATGATTATCTTGAATCTTTTTATATTACTAAAAGGGGTAAAAAAAGGTATCGAAAAAATCTCTAACATTCTCATGCCTTTATTATTTTTGATACTTATTATATTTTGTATTGTTTCATTGTCATTGCCCAATGCTCAAGAAGGATTAAAATTTTTCTTAACACCTGATTTTAGTAAGATTGACATTAACGTTATCATAGCCGCATTAGGTCAAGCCTTTTTCTCGTTAAGTCTAGGTATGGGTATTCTTGTCACTTATTCTTCTTACTTCCCTAAAAGCACAAAAATGATACGCACGTCATTGACAGTCACAGCACTTGACTTCAGTGTGTCTATTCTCATGGGATTAATCATTTTCCCTGCGGTAATAAGTTTTGGAATTAGTGGTAGCGAAAATGTTGCCGGAATGACACTTGTATTTGTAACACTACCCGAAATTTTCGCACAGATGGCGGGTACACAAATATGGTCTAGCTTATTCTTCCTGCTACTAGGAGTTGCGGCTCTTACATCTACTATTTCAATAGCCGAAGTATCTATTGCATTTGTTCACGACCGCTTTAAAGTTTCACGCACAAAGGCTTGTTACATTGTACTTCTTCCTATGTTCATTTTCAGCACGTTATGTTCAATATCATTAGGAGGTACAGAATGGTTGCAGATAGCAGGAATGCCTCTATTTGATGCACTTGATAAGCTTACAGCCAACATGATTTTACCTCTTAGCGCCTTCCTTATTTGCATCTACGTAGGATGGGTACTTCCTAAGGATTTCTTGAGAAATGAATTAACTAATTACGGAACATTCAGATCCCCCATAACACCATTCATATTGTTCCTTATCAAGTATATATGCCCAATCCTTATTGCAAGTATTTTCATGGCAAATTTCATTAAGTAAACAATGAAAAAGCTAAAAGAACTTTTTGAAATATCTCGAAACGAAAGGATAGGATTGATTTGCGTCATCGTTCTATTGATTGTTATCTTGCTTTTCTCATTTTTTTCTTCAAATGAGGAAAATACACACATCAATATCGAACAATTAGCACCTGAAATGCATAATAATATTGATTCAGTAAAAATCGACACTATTAAATTGACAAAAAAGAGAAAATCAAAGAATAATAAACAAGAAAAAGAAAATATTCCCATACTTACGGTTTCTTCAATGGAAAAAACCGAAACTTTTAAATAAAATTATATTTCACTCTACATTCAATACATATTATGTCAGAAAGAGCTCAATTTGCTACAAAAATAGGAGTAATTGCCGCATCTGTTGGTTCTGCGGTTGGACTTGGTAACATCTGGAGATTTCCCTATGAAGCCGGAGCACATGGTGGTGGTGCTTTTATTTCAATATATATTCTATGCGTATTATTTTTGGGAATCCCCGTAATGATTGCCGAATTCATCATAGGTCGTTCCACGCATAAGAATGCCAATAGTGCAATAAATACACTCGTTCCGGGAAGCAAATTTCGATATGTTTCTTATGTAGGTATATGCGCTTCGGTAATGATTCTAAGTTTCTATTCGGTGGTTGCCGGATGGATTGTCGAATATTTATTTCAGTCTATTATAGGAAACATGACAGGACACACCACACAAGAATATTCCAATATGTTTAATTCTCTTGTGGGAAGCCCTTACCGTTCTTTATTTTGGACCTATTTATTTTTAATCGCTAATTTCTTGATTTTGCGTAAAGGTATTCAAAAAGGGATTGAACGTATATCCAATATTTTGATGCCTGTATTGTTTGTCTTACTACTTGTATTTTGCATAAATTCACTTACTTTACCTAATGCAAAAGAAGGTTTGAAATTCTTATTCTCACCCGACTTTTCGCAAGTTTCTCCAAGCATGGTAATAGGCGCTATGGGACAAGCCTTTTTCTCATTAAGTCTTGGTTTGACCTGCTTGCTTACATACGCATCCTACTTCAGCGACAAGACACCTCTAGTCAAAAGTGCAACCATTATAGCCGTACTTGACACATGCGTTGCGATTCTTGCCGGTATCATCATTTTCCCGGCTGTATTCTCTTTCGGAGCTGAACCCACAGCAGGACCAAAACTCGTGTTTGAAGTTCTTCCAAACATTTTCCAACAAATGCCCGGAGGCTATCTGTGGGCTGTTGCATTTTTTGTCCTTCTATTCTTTGCGTCTATAACCTCAACAATTTCAATGAGTGAAATTGTTATCACATTCTGCACCGAAGAACATAATATGTCACGCAAGAAAGCAACACGCCTCAACACAGCAATTGCACTTGTATTGGGCACTCTTTGCGCACTTTCATTCAACCTACTTAGCGACATCAAACTTTTTGATAAAAACATATTTGACTTATTTGACTATGTTTCATCCAACATCCTACTCCCTGCCGGTGGATTTATACTTGCCATATTTGTTGGGTGGATTATGGATAAGAAAATAGTCAAAGAGCAACTCTCCAATCATGGCAAATTAAACGTACACACGATGAAACCCATTATCTTTTGTATTCGCTACGTAGCACCCATTGCCATAGCATTAATTTTCCTTTACGTAACAGGACTTTTCTAGTCCACACCCTTTAATTTCGGTAAGAATTATATTTAATAAGATAAATATAGAGTAGCAAGGTCAAGAATTTGTGATTTTGCTACTCTTTTTTGTTAATTGACAAATAATACTTAACTTAGCATTGTATTTGCAAAATCAATGATAAGTTGAACAATTTCACTCCATATTGTATAAATCTGCGAGGAAAATCCACCGAGATAAATTCTACGTGGGTAATGGGTATTCTTAACGTTACTCCCGACTCGTTCTTTAGCGACAGCCGTTACACAAAAGATAAGGCTATAGCTGACCGCGTGGAGCAAATTATCAACGAGGGCGCAAAAATCATCGACATCGGTGGATATTCTTCACGACCGGGAGCCAAAGATGTAACTCCCGATGAGGAATATCAACGATTGGCGCGCGGCTTGGAAATTATAAAAAGCATTGCACCCGAAGCTATTATCTCTGTTGACACTTTTCGTGCCGAAGTGGCTCGTCGCTGCAAGAATGATTGGGATGTGGATATTATCAACGATATTTCAGGCGGAACGCTTGACGAACACATGATAGATACTGTTGCCGAATTGCAAATGCCATACATTTTAATGCACATGCGTGGCACACCTGCTACCATGCAACAATTCACTCAATATAAAGATGTTAGCAATGACGTAATAAACGAGCTATCAGAAAAAATAACGCTTTTACGTTCTAAAGGTATTAACGATATCATTGTTGACCCGGGATTCGGATTCAGCAAAACACTTGAGCAGAATTATGAAATGATAAATAATTTAGAGATGTTTCATTCAATGAATTTACCAATTCTTGTGGGAATTTCTCGCAAATCAATGATATATAAGGCTCTTGACATCTCTCCCGAAAAGGCCCTTAACGGAACAACCACCCTAAACACGATAGCTACGCTTAAAGGAACGCATATTTTGAGAGTGCACGACGTTAAAGAAGCCGTAGAAACAGTAAAAATCGTTCAACTCACACAGAAATAACAACAAAAAAATAATACGCTTTATGGAATTTGGAATTAAAGACTTAATTGACATACTGATAACAGCAACCCTTCTTTATTATATATATAAGACGATGAAAGAATCGGGAACGCTTAACATTTTCGTCGGTGTTTTGGCTTTCATCGTTTTATGGATTGTTGTGTTTAAAATTCTTGATATGCAACTTATTGGTTCTATCATGGATAAATTCATCAATATAGGTCTTATAATTCTCGTCATTCTTTTTCAAGAACAAATCAAACGTTTCCTAGTAGATTTAGGTTCCAATAAACGTTGGGGCATTTTTAGGCGTATATTTTCACGAAAAGCTGATAAAGAAACACAAAAACAATGGATTATACCTGTGGTTTATGCTTGTATGTCAATGTCAAAGACCAAAACAGGCGCACTTATTGTTATTCAACAAAGCGTTCCTTTGGAAAACTATGAAAAAACCGGAGATATAATCGATGCCCGCATTAACACTAGATTAATTGAAAACATTTTCTTCAAAAACAGCCCGCTACACGACGGTGCTCTAATCATCTCACATGAAAAGCTGACTTCGGCAGGATGTATTATGCCGGTATCACATGACACCAGCCTACCACGTTATCTCGGACTACGTCACCGTGCTGCACTCGGTATAGCACAGGCGACCGATGCCATTGCAATTGTTGTTTCCGAAGAAACCGGTAATATATCTCTTGCCTACAAAGGACAACTATATTCAAAACTGAACAGTACCGACCTAGAACATCGCTTGTCACAAATAGCCATCTGAAAAAGGTTCTGATTTATGCCCTTAAATAGTTAAAAACTGTTCAAAGATTGATAATGCGAAACAAAAGTCACTTTGCAAAAAAATCTTAAATAGTAGGATTATTGTGCAACGAATTTCATTAGAATATCGTCTAATTGGCAAAGAACTTAACAAATTAATTATGCAAAGACATTTTTTTCTCTTCATTGCGATATTTTTTACAGTTTATAATGCCTTAGCCCAATACTCAGTGAATGGTTGTGTTACCGATTCAACAGGGACTGGTGAACCTTACGCCACAGTAAGATTTTTTAAACAATCCAATAAAGAAAAAGCCATAAAAATAGGTACAACCGATATTGACGGGAAATTCTCTCAAGAATTATCTTCGGCAGGAAAATACACCCTAATGATTTCATCGGTGGGCAAAATGACTATTAATGAAGATTTCGAGCTAACAGCGACATCGAAAGCCAAAGATTTCGGGACATTGATTATTAAGAACGATGCCAACACTCTTGCAGGCGTTGAAGTCGTAGCACAAAAACCATTAGTCACTACCGAAATCGACCGTATAAGTTATGATATCAAAAGTGACGAGGAAAGCAAAACAAGTAATATCTTTGATATGCTTCGCAAAGTGCCTATGGTTACTATCGACGGTGAAGATAAAATTTTGGTAAACGGAAGTAGCAACTTCAAAATATATAAAAACGGACGCCCAAACACGGCTTGGAGCAACAACCCAAAAGAAGTACTTAAATCCATTCCTGCAAGCATGATTAAACGTATCGAAGTTATCACTGAACCGGGCGCAAAATACGATGCCGAAGGAGTTGCCGGTATTCTAAACATTATTACCGACGAAAATAGTATCATAAATGGCGTAGTGGGTAGCGTGAGTGGCAACACTAACACCAACGGCATGCATGGAGGTAACACATATATCACAACTCAAGTGGGCAAACTTACCACTTCTATCAACTATAACTTCAGTACTCTCGGCAAGGCCAACACATCTCCATATTACAACAGTGAATACACTTATACCGAATCGGGCAACAAATTAATGTCGTCGGGTTCCAACGAAATCAAAAAAGGCGGATTTCACTATGGCAACATCGAGGCGAGCTACGAAATAGACACTCTGAATCTTATTACATTCTCTTTTGGCGGATATCTATTCGATACCGACATTTTAAGCACAGCCAACAATGCCATGTATGGTAAAAACAACGAGCTAATTTATTCTTATAAAACAAATAACAGAACTCCTAAATCTTGTTACTTCGACTTTAATGGTAAACTCGACTACCAGCACCTCACTCACAACAAGGGAGAAGCTCTCACTCTATCCTACTTGATTTCTACAACCAATCAAGAAAACAATAACGAAGTCTCATATTACGATTTAATAAGCTTCCCATTAAATTACGATAACCTAAAAAGCAATAGTAAGTTGAACTTCTACGAGCACACATTCCAGTTTGACTGGACACGGCCATTTGCCGAAAAGCACAAATTGGAAATGGGATTGAAATACATTCTTCGTCAGAATTTCAGCAAAACCCAATATGAATATAATAACGGTGTAAATGAATACACCGATTTCGATCACATAACCAATATCGGTTCAGCTTATAGCGAATATTCTTTCAATAGCAAAAAGTGGGGAGCCAGAGCGGGTGTAAGATATGAGTTTGCTCACCTCAAGGGAGATAATAAAAAAGATAACGAAGCTTCTTTCAGCAGTAACATCGGTGACATCGTTCCAACTTTGAGTGCAAGCTACAAAATCAATGACAGCAACACTTTAAAACTTAATTTTGCCACTCGCATAAATCGTCCGGGTATAAGCTATCTTAATCCGGCGGTTAACGAGTCACCTACAAGTATTTCCTATGGTAACCCTAATTTAAAAAGTACTCGTCGCAACTCTGTGCGTCTATCCTACTCTCTAATGAAACAGAAAATCATTCTCAGCACATCGTTTAATTATACATGGGCAAACAATAGTTTAATGTCGCTTCAATGGATTAAAGATGGTATCATTTATAGCACATACGCCAATAGTGGTAAGGCTCGTGGATTCTCTTGGGACTTATACACACAATGGACTCCAACTAAGAGCACACAATTAATGTTGAATGGTTCTTTAAGCTACAAGAAATATCAGAACGTTCAAAATCTGGAAAATGACGGGTGGGGAAAGAACTTATATGCCAACATCAAGCAAAATCTTCCTTGGAAACTTACCCTTAATGCCAACATGTATTATTGGTATGGAGGTATTCATGACGCATATTCTAAAGGTGGAGATGTTCTTGGATATGGATTTCATCTGAGCCGTTCTTTCTTAAAAGAAGACCGATTGACAGTTAAATTAGGTGCACAATCTCCATTCTCGGCTAAATATAGAAAAGGTAAATTCTACACCACACAAGGCGGACGCACCGGTTTTAATGAATATCACAACTACCAACGCGCTTTCGGAATCAACATATCCTATCGCTTCGGTTCACTGAAGGCAAGCGTAAAAAAGACCAATAAAACCATATCTAACGACGACTTGGAAGGACGAAAATAAAAAATTAATCACTATATTTGCACTGCTATGATAACAAAAAAAATAATCATATTAATTATAGCAGTGCATTTTCTATGTTTTCCAACGATTCGTGCCATAGAACAGACCGATAGCATTGCTGTACTGAACACATGCCCATCAACCAGATTCAATGTAAAACAATTGATTCTACCCGGTGCACTTATTGCTGTCGGTGCAAGCAGTTTGGTCTTTTCTCCCATGAAAGACCTTGACAAATCCATTCAAAAGGACTTAGTCCATTTGAGAGGAAATCATCATCGCATAAAACTCGATGAATATCTGCGCTACGTACCCACTGCAATAAACATATCACTTACTATAGCCGGGAAAAAAGCTAAATACAACACTACCGACCGTTTACTTATTAAAGCCACTTCAATTGTCTCAATGTACATTCTAACCCAAGGTCTGAAACACTCCATTAAC
>JAEIGA010010376.1_pt1 | contig 14119 bp, 12 predicted proteins | sample 9270691 | NCBI WGS metagenome assembly JAEIGA01 (sample SAMN17057246, study PRJNA624740) | gut metagenome | biome: biome; isolation source: fecal sample | host: Bos grunniens | place: China: Xizang | collected 2019 | reverse complement strand
TTTAACTACCATCTTTGGTTTGTTTCTAGTAGAAATTAAAAACTCTATGATAGAAATATCTGCGAATGATTCTTTCCCTTTATTTTCTTCTGCAAAAAATTCATTATCTCTATTATCTATTGCTACAAACATCTATCCCATTCCTTTACCAAAAATTTCTAAAATTTTTGTTTTTAACTCACCTGTATAGACAACTTCACCAGAAAACTGTTGCTCCTCTATATTAGAAAAAAACTTCTTTCTTTGCCACTTGTTCTTAAACCTAACCTCTTTAACTCCATCAAAATTATGCCCTGAAAAACTAACAAAAGAACACATAGACAAATCTAATACATCAGGAAGTTTCATATTACTAAAATGAACACTTGCTCCCTTTTTAAACTTAAGTTCTTTAATACCTCTTAAATCATAATTACGTAAACTTACATTATTACACACAGATAAATCTAAATCTTCAGGTAACCCTTCTACATCTTTTAACCAAACCTTTGCACCATCCTTAAACTTAATGTCTTTTATATTACTCAAATCACACTCAATCAAAGTAACCTCATCACACATAGATAAATCTAAATCTTCAGGTAAACTACTTACATTAGATAACCAAACCTTTGCACCATCCTTAAACTTAATATCTTTAACATTAGCCAAATCCAAATAAGAAAACTTTACCTCATCACACATAGATACATCTATCTCACTTGGCATATTTTTTATATGAAATAATTCAACTTTTGCCCCTTCTTTAAAATCAAGTTTTTCAACATAAGCTAAATCACAAAAGTCTAACTTAACATCATCACACATAGATAGATCTAAACCTTTAGAAAATTTCTTTATCTCTGATAAATGAACATTACTACCTGCTTTAAACTTAACATTTTCAACATTAATTTCACCACAATTACTTAAATAAACAAAATCTGCATTACTAAAATCAATTTTCTTAACATTATCTAAATTACAACAATTTAAAATAACTTTAGAACATCCAGAAATATCAAAATTTTGTGGTAAATTTCTTATACGAAGCAAATCGATTGTTGATCCTTTTTTAAACTTAACTCCATCTAAATTGTGAAAATCATAATCAGTTAAAGTAATAAAAGATGTATTAAAGAACACTTTTTCAACATCCCCTTTGCGAATAATGGTTTTAAAACTTTCAATATCTTCAATAAATAAAATTCTCTTGTAATCAGTATCTTTAAAAAATTTAGGTTTATTATTAGCATCAACAAACTCTGCTTCACAACCGCACATCTTAGCCATTTCTTGCAAACATGCTAATGTATCACCACTCACTTCTCTCTCATCAACACAAGACAAAATAAACTCTCTATATGGCTTTATCTGCTCAGTATTTAAGCAACTATCTTTTATTGCCTTAACAAGTGTCTTTATATTTGAGCGATGATTTGTTTGAGATAAAATATACATAGCAAAATCAGGAGTAATCTTTCCAGCTCCACGAGCCTTCTTAATCTCTCCATCAATATAAATAGCACTCTTATCTTTATTTTCAATTTCTACAAACATATAAAACTCCTCATATGAGAAGATTTTATCACAAAATTCCCCCTATGTAAAGTAAAATACACCAAAAAACTAATACGTTGAAGATGTATGGGAAAAACAAAAAAGAAAACCGTATAAAATACATAAAGGACAACTCAGTGTCGGATACGCTCCAATTGCGTTCGCAGGCATTCTCTGACGTTGTCCTTGATAATAAGATACTACAAAATCCGATATTGTCAATAGTAAAGTGCAAAATCAAGGAGAACAATCTGCTCCACGTGGTGCTTATGATGTTGCAAACCACATTATAGCGAAGACAAATTTTTCACACCCTCACTCTAGTCATGTGTTTAAAGGAGAAAAATTTTAGATAGATAGAGATGGGCTTGAGAGAAATGAAAATTTTAGCGTACAAAGTGGTACATGAATTTTCATTTCATATCCTCACGTTCATCGTTACAGGATTAAAGGTGGAAAATTTTGTGAAATAACTTTGAATGTCCTTCTCTAAAGCGGAGCGTACAAAAAGGTACGTGAGCATTTAGAGTAAGGCCTCCATTCAAAGATTAGTTTGCAAAATTTTTCCCTTTAATATTCTATACCGAAACCAAACTCACTATCCCTCTCATCCTCCAACATTGGCACACCACCATCACCAATCACACGCTGATTGTTGTTGAAATCAAAATCAGGCTTAAGCGCTTCAATAATAACAACTTTATCATCAAGGGAGGCTGGCTTACCTGTTTGAGGATTAACACGAACAAAGCGAATACCTTTAGGAACGCGAAAATCGTAGTTTGGTTTATCTTTTAGAGCTGTCTTCATAAAGTCATAAAAGATAGGAAGAGCTGCTGCAGCACCAGTTTCAATCTTACCAAGAGTGCGAGGCTCATCAAAACCAACATACACGCCAACTACAAGGTCTGGAGAAAAACCAATAAACCAAGCATCTTTATTCTCATTGGTTGTACCAGTCTTACCTGCAAGATTTTTATTTAATGATGCAAGACGAGCACCCGTTCCACGAATAGCCACACCTTGAAGAATAGACACCATCTGATAAGCAGTTAATTCATCAAGAACGCGCTTACGAGTATCCACAATTTCAGGCACTTCTGCTTTTTCATCAAAATGAGCTACTTTACAACCAATACACTCACTATCATTGTTTTTATAAAGGCTCTTACCATATCTATCTTGAATTTGTTCAATAAGATAAGGCTGAACCTTCATACCACCATTAACAAATGATGAGTAAGCTGTAACCATATCAATAAGACGAGTATCTCCAGAACCCAAAGACATAGATAAAAGATGAGGTAAGTTCTTCATAACACCAAGACGATTAGCCATCTCAGCAACTTTATCCATACCAATATCTTGCGCTAAACGAACAGTCATAAGGTTTTTAGACTTTTCAATACCTTGACGAAGAGTTGTAAGCCCTGAAAATCCTTTAGAGTAGTTAGATGGTTTCCATAAAGGAAGTCCCACACCTTGATTAAGCACAAAAGGAGCATCAAGAATTAAGTCTGTAGGAGAATAACCAAGCTCTAAAGCTGTAACATAAACAAAAGGCTTAAATGTAGAACCAGTCTGACGATATGCTTGAGTTGCACGATTAAATTGAGATTTATCAAAAGAGAAACCACCAACCATAGCTAAAATCTTACCATTATGAGGGCTCATAACCACCATAGCACCTTCAACATTTGGCACCTGACGAAGCTCAAATTCACCATCTTTTATTTCTTCAACATAAATAACATCTCCACGAGCTAACACATCAGATGCTTTTTTAGGAGAAAGGCTAACCTTTTGGTCTTTTAATGTTTTTCTAGCCCAAGCTAAACTCTTTAAGCTAATCTCTCCTTTTTTACCATCAATAGTTTCAACAGTAGCCTTGTTATTATTAACAGCTAAAACAACTGCTTTAATCCAACTATCTTCAGCCCCTTTAGGAAGCTCTGCAGCAAGTAAATCCTCTTTATAATTACCATTAAGGTCAATAGCTATTCCTGTAGGACGATACCCATGACGTCTATCATAGTTAATCAAACCTTGACGGAAAGTCTTAGTAGCCAACTTTTGAAGCTCTGGATCAACTGTAGTACGAACCATCAATCCACCTTCAAAAATAGCATCATCACCTAAGCTTTTTGCTAATATACGACGAACTTCATCACTAAAGTACTCTCCATCATCCAAATAACCAAAACGTCTATCAACAGTAACCAATGGATTAGCTTTAGCGGCCTCCCCCTCTTCACGAGTTACATATCCATCCTCAACCATACGTTCAATAACCCAGTTACGACGACCAACCGCTTGTTCATAGCGCTTTTTAGGGTTATAGTTATTAGGACCTTTAGGAAGTGCTGCCAAATAAGCAGTTTCTTCTAATGTTAAGTCATCAAGAGCTTTGTTAAAATAATTCAAAGCAGCAGCAGCCACACCATACGCACGATTGCCCAAATAAATTTCATTCAAATAAAGCTCTAGCACATGCTCTTTAGAAAATGCACGACTAATACGATATGCCAAAATAGCTTCTTTAATTTTACGTGTTAAAGAACGCTCAGAAGAAAGTAAGAAGTTTTTAGCAACTTGTTGAGTAATAGTTGAAGCACCTACCAAACGACGACCTTGGGCATAATTCTTAACGTTTGTAATAACAGCTCTAACAATTCCAATAAAATCAATACCTGAATGTGAATAAAAATGCTTATCTTCAGCAGCAATAAAAGCATTCTTCACTCTTTCAGGAATTTTATTTTCAGGCACAAAGATACGTTTTTCAACGGCATATTCCATCAAAACTTGACCATCACCAGCATAAAGTCTAGTGGTAACAGGAGGTTCATAAGTCTCTAAACTTTTATAATCAGGTATATCAAAACCATTTACATTTAACCAAATAAATGCACCGGCAAACAAAATTGCCACCATCAGCATACCAAAACTAATAAGATTTATAATAAGTTTATGCATAAGTCAAAACGCCTCAAAGTACTTTAAAAAATCGTAATAAATATATATCAGAGCAATAATATAGCAACCTATAAATAAGCCTTATACCCATATATTTATATTAAATTATATAACAAAAAAGGTGTACATCTGTACACCTTAAAACTATAAAATCAGCAAAAATTATTTTCCAAATGCATTTTTGAAATTATTTTTAGCATTATCTAATGCCTTTTTTCTATTTGCTTTTTCAGCTTCATACTCAGCTTTTTTAGCCTCTTTTTCTGCTTTAAACTCAGCTTTTTTAGCTTCATATTTTGCTTTTCTTGCTTCTTTTTCAGCCTTTGCTTCTGCTTTCTTGGCTTCAGCTTTAGCTTTCATTTCAGCCTTTTTAGCCTCTGCTTCAGCCTTCTTAGCCTCAACCGCTTCAGAAGCTTTGTTTACATCATTAGCAAATTTATTAGAAGCTCCTGCCAAATCAAATGCATTAGCATTAAAACTAAATAAAACTGCAAACAAAACCAAACTTAACTTTTTCATAACATACTCTCCAAAAAAATTATTATCTAATGCAAATATACTTATAATTATCAGTAAGGCAATTATAAATAAAACTTATATCCACAATTTATACAAATTATTCAGCTGCAGAACTTCCAATATCCATATCTTTTTTATCTGCACTTTCTATTTCACAGCCTTTCTCAACTTTATAAAACTCAGTCAACATAGCTTCAACCTTAGCATTTACTTCCTCATCAGAAAGCTCTTCACCATTAGCCTTAGCTTCTACCCTAACCTTTGTTTCAAATTCTGTCTTTTTTGCTTTATACTCCTCATATGCCACATTAATTGCCTCTTTAGCTATTTCTTTAACTTTAGGCCATAAAGCTACCAAAGAACCCTCTCTTGGCTCTGCATTAGCATTAAAGTTTAACATTAAAGCCATTAAAAATAAACCTAGCTTTTTCATAAAAATTCCCCCATTAAATTCTAAATAAAATTAGAATATATCCACCTATTTACTTGCCGTCAGGCCTATGTTTTTTCGCAAAAAACTGCCAAAATATATCTGTTTCATATTTTTTTGCAGTATATTGATGGTTTGCATCCCATCCAAAAATTGGCATACGAACAAATGCTTGATTAAGAGTATAAATTTCATCAGCAACCAAATTTAATCTACCTGCTCTACTCACATAATAAATACCACGATAAAACTCAATCATAGGAGTAAATGCACCAATCAACATCACTCCTCCCAATATCACAGAAACATACTTATTCTTATTTTCAAATAAGAACCTAATACAATAAACAGATAACAATAAAATTGCTGGAATAGAAGATCTCATACAAAAATTATTCTGTTCATCAACTCTTAAAAAAGGAATGAACAATAACATTCCAACCATTGTTACAAAAAACACATCTTTATAAAATTTCTTACCTATAATCAAGCAATAAAGCAAAAATTCTAAGAAAACAAATAAAATAAAATTACCCAAAGTTGTATGCTCAAACAAAGGATAATACCCACTCATTCCTTCAGAATTTGTAATAAAGAACATAATTTCTAAAGATAATAACCAAAACACACCAACAAAGTTCTGCACACTAAGTGTTTCATTTAAAATAAATTCTTTTTTATCAGAACAATGGATTAACAAACTAATCCAATACATTAACATAAACACACCTATTCCAGCTGTTGGATAAGGTGCCATAAATAAACTTATCGCTATTAAAAAACCAAAGTTTTTAACATTTCGCTCATTATAAACTAAAAAGAAAATCAATGCAGTAGGAATAAACTGATTAAATATCCAAAACAACATTGTTGTAATTGATGAATATTGAATAAATCTAGCCCACCACTCTATATGTATGTCCAATGGTTGATTATACTTTATTATACTATCTCCAATAACATCAAGTCCAGAAAATAGAATAAAAATCAATACAGCGAACCACATTTGCTTTTCTGTCTTCACATTAACAGCCTTAAACAAATGCACTAACACTAAGCAAACACCTAACACTGCATAAATAAATAAAATGATATTGCCAAACATAAATGCATTATGCTTTGACAAACCTATAAGCATAGCCAATTTACCAAACAAAGCTGGAAACAACCAATATCCCATATAATAAACCATAGGAGTATTTGCTTTATCATAAAATACTGGCCATTCATAATTGATTAAATCTCGAAATACCGCATTTCTAAAATGATAATCAAATGGTTGATGATAGAAATATCCAATACCAGCAAAAAAGCACCAAATAGTAGCCACAACAACAAGGACAATTAACGAATTAGTTTTAAGTATAACACTATCATCACCTCTAATAGACATATAAGACTTATAAAAAGCTAAACCAAACACACTACAAAAAATTAAAGCCCATCCATAATCAAGCCAATTTAATAAAAAAAGCAACAATGGTATAGCCAAATAAATATAAGTAAATTTATAAAGAGATGATATTTTCATTCACAAATCCAGATTAAAAAGGGGCATATTTCAGCCCCTTAAATTTTCATTTAAGCATTTTTCTTATCTTTTATCACAGAGAAAATTACACCACCAGCTAACATAGAGAATGTAATTACTAATGAATGAAGAGATTCCATATGCAACCCAAACATAGGCAAGAATATCTTAATACCAATGAATATCAAAACAATAGCTAAAGCTTGTTTTAGATATACAAAGCGATGAACTGCTGCTTCAAGCAAGAAATACAATGCTCTCAAGCCCAAAATAGCAAAAATATTACTTGTATACACTACAAATACATCTTGAGTAATAGCAAAAATAGCAGGAATACTATCAAGAGCAAAAATTACGTCCATTAACTCAATAAGTATAAGAGCAAACAATAATGGAGTCATATATCTCTTACCTTTTTTAACTGTGATAAAATGAGCCCCATCTATCTTGTGAGTAACAGGAAAGTGTTTTTCAATAAACTTATACATCTTGCTATCTTTAATATTAGCCTCTCCTTCCTGATTTTCTTCAGCTTTATGGCCAACCATTTTGATACCTGTATAGATAAGAAATGCAGAAAAGATATATAATACCCAATGGAATTGATGAATAATTGCCGCACCAATACTAATCATAATAGCACGCATAACAACCGCACCTAAAATACCCCAAAAGAGTACTCTGTGCTGATATTGTCTTGGTACACCAATACAAGTAAAGATGATAGACATAACAAAAATATTATCCATAGACAAACTTTTCTCAATCAAAAAGCCTGTATAGTAATCCATTGCTAAATTAGCACCTTTTTCATACCAAACAAAAAGTCCAAACAAAAGACCAGCACCAACGTATGCTACACATACCCATAAAGTATGAGTAAAACTTGGCACCTCATTTTTACGATTAAAGCAAAACAAGTCTAATGCCAATAAAACAATGACAGCAATACCAAAACAAACCCACATCATTTCTTGAGATAAAACAGCATGATGAGTAAACATATATTGTAATTTTTCCAACATTTTCCTTACCTACAATAAATTAACCTTCAATATTCCATACTGTGCGAATAATATCTTCAACACTAGTATATTTAGGCTCCCAACCTAACAATTCTCTAGCTTTATCAGCTTTTGCTGTAAGCGATGCAGGGTCACCTGCACGTCGCTGAGCATAGTCATAGTTAAGCTTTTTGCCAATAACTTTTTCTACAGCTTCAACAATTTCTTTAACACTAGTACCTTGACCTGTACCAAGATTAACAATAAATGATTTATTATCGCTCATCAATTTATTAATAGCTAAACTATGAGCAGTTCCCAAATCAGATACATGAATATAATCTCTTACACAAGTTCCATCATAAGTATCATAATCATTGCCAAAAATAGAAAAACTCTCTCTTCTACCAGATGCCACATCCATAATGATAGGCATCAAGTTTTGTGGATTTCTTTCCTTAGATCTAATACTACCATCTTTTGCATAACCAACAGCATTAAAATATCTCAAAGATGCATAATTTATTTTGCCAAGTTTAGAAAACCACTCCATATTCTCTTCTATACAACGCTTTGTATAACCATAATAGTTAATTGGATTAATTGGATGATTTTCATCAATTGGAGTATACTCTGGCATTCCATACACAGCAGCTGAAGAAGAAAAAACAATATATCTAACACCATTATTAACCATAGCATTAAGAATATTAAAAGAACCACTCAAATTGTTCTCTGCATAAACTTCAGGCTTTTCCATAGATTCGCCTACAGCCTTTTTAGCTGCCAAGTGAACCACCCCATCAATCCCTTTCATAGCTTTATCAAGAGCATCTTTATCTAAAATATCTCCTTTTATAAATTCAGCCCCTGCAAAGATATTATTTTTATCTCCACTAGAAAGATTATCATATACAACCACCTCAAAACCATCGCTAAGTAGTTGTTTTTGCACATGGCTACCAATGTATCCAGCACCACCGATAACCAATATTCTTTTACTCATAATAAACTCCAAAATTCACCAAATATCACTTTAACTATCACATAATCCCTTAAAATAAAATGACTTAACAAGCTTATCCACATAATCCACAAGCATTATTAAAAAAACGTGAATTTAATAAACTTTTGTTCCATAAATTAAGTGAACTACATTTATAAGGATCTTTTACCATGGAAGAATTGGACGTAACCCGCCTACCAAGAAACATAGAAGCTGAGCAATCTCTAATTGGAGCATTACTCGCAAACAATAAGGCATTTGAAAAAGTTTCAGAATTTCTAAAAGCCGAACACTTTTCAGATCCAATTCACGTTAAAGTATTTGATGTTATAAGCCGTATAATACAAAAAGGCCATACAGCTGACGTAATCACATTAAAAAACTATTTTGAACAAGATGGTACATTAAATGAAGTTGGCGGCATTCAGTACTTAATAAAATTATCAGAATCATCCTCTCCACTTACAAATGTAGAGTATTACGGACAATTTATATACGACAAATTTCTCCGTCGCGAACTTATAGCAACAGGATATGATATAGCTAGCGAAGCTATGACAGAAAGCCTAGATATGAGCACTGCTACACAAATTGAAAAAGCAGAAAAGCGCCTATTCAACTTGGCTATGCATGGAGATGGTCAAAAAGGCTTCCAAGATTTTGGAACAACCTTAAACGCTACATTACAAATGATTGAAAAAGCTTACCAAAAAGAAGGTAAAGTATCTGGTTTACCAACTGGATTTAATGACTTAGATACTAAGATGGGTGGATTAAACGAATCAGACTTAATTATCTTAGCTGGTCGTCCTGCTATGGGTAAAACCGCTTTAGCCATCAATATAGCCTATGCTGTAGCCGAACATATGGCTAAACCAGATGTACAAATGGATCCACACGATAAAGGTGTTGCTATATTCTCACTCGAAATGTCAGCTGAGCAATTAGCATCTCGTATTTTATCATCAATCACAGATACTCCTGGCCACAAATTAAGAACTGGTGATATGGAATTAGGCGAATTTAATCGTATTGCAACAGCTGTGAGAGAATACCAAAAACTACCTTTATATATAGATGACACACCTGGTGTAAACATCAATACAATCCGCACTCGCGCAAGAAGATTAAAAAGAACCAATGGACTTGGCTTAATTATTATCGACTATATTCAATTAATTTCTGGCTCAGGCGACCAAAAGAACCAAGGTAACCGTGTACAAGAAGTATCAGAAATTTCACGTGGACTCAAAATCTTAGCAAAAGAACTTAAAGTTCCAGTTATAGCTTTATCCCAATTAAACCGTGGTTTGGAAAGTCGTGATGATAAACGCCCATTAATGTCAGACTTACGTGAATCTGGCTCTATCGAGCAAGATGCCGATATCGTAATGTTCGTATTCCGTGAAAACTATTATATCCATAATGCAGAACCAAAACGTAACACAGGTGAAACTGATGAACACTTTAATTCTCGTGTAGAAGAATGGATAAAACGTGATAGAGAAACAGCAAACATTGGTGAAGTAATCTTAGGTAAACACCGTCACGGTTCAACCGGTACTGTAAAACTATTCTGGAATGGTGAGTTTGCTCGCTTTGGTAACCTAACAAGAGAAGAATATCTCCCTGAACAAAGAGGATAAAATGAAAAAATACACAAAAGACGAATGGGAAAATATCTGCCGTCACTGCGGTAAATGCTGTCTAATCAAATTAGAAGATGAGGACACTGGTGATTTATACTATACAAATATAGTATGCCAATATTATGACGAAGAAAAAATGCGCTGTTCTGTATACGATAAACGTTGCGAACTAGTACCAACATGTGTTAAACTATCTCCTGAAAATGTAGATAAAATATCTTGGATGCCAAAAACTTGCGCCTATAGAGAGTTGTTTGAAAAAAATCCATCATCAATAAAAACCACAATAAAAGGACGAGTTATCAGCGAAACAGAAGTTAACGAAGAAGATTTAGAAGACCATATTGTAGACTGGGATGATTTATAATGGAAAATCAAGAATATAACTTAGAAGAACAATACGATCCACAAAGCCGATATGAAAATTTAGATGACGTAGAACCTGAGTTTTGGAAAAAGAAACCATTAGAACAAATGACCAAACGAGAATGGGAACTACTATGTGATGGCTGTGGTAAATGCTGTTTAAATAAATTAGAAATCAAAGGAAAGATATGCTATACAAACACTTACTGTAGATTTTTAGATACAAAAAGCTGTTTGTGTAAAATTTATTCGCATCGTTTCCAAAAAGTTAACGATTGCCGTGATATAGATATCTCTGCGATTCGGGAAAAGCCCAAATGGTTACCTAAAACTTGCGCCTATATCTTGCTAGATGAAGGTAAACCATTACCAGATTGGCATCCGCTAATAACCAAGCGAGCTAATTCTGTGCACGAAGCTGGCGTTTCTCTACAATCAAGAACACTAATAAATGAATCAGAGGTAGTAGATTATGAAAATCACATTGTTGAGTGGGAAGACATTTGATATAAACGCTGACTTAGGCTTTGATATGAAAGTTGTATATTCTGCACGTTCCAGAAGATTAACTTTACGTATAGATAAAAAAGATAGAGTTGCCGTTTTAACAATTCCTAAGTACTGCTCTCGCAAAAAAGCAGTATCATTTGTAGAAAGCCACCAAGATTGGGTTTTAGATAATCTAAGCAAAATACCAGAATTAAAACAATTCCAAAACAATGACATAATCTCAATATTCGGAAAAGAATACCGCATTGAGCATACCTCAATTCGTGGCAATACACACCTAGATAAAAAAAATAAAATATTATATGTATCAGGCGGCATAGAGTTCTTACATAGAAGAGTAAAAGACTTTATCAAAAAGCTAGCTTTAGAAGAATTTACTAACCGCTCAACAGATGTTGCTGATAAAATTGGCAAAACCGTACATAACGTTTGCATTAAAGACACAAAATCACGTTGGGCAAGTTGCTCTAGCTTAAATAACATAAATTATAGTTGGCGCTTAGCTCTAGCACCAGAATACGTAATCCGTTATATTGTAGCACATGAGGTATCACACTTAAAACACCAAGATCACTCTGCATACTTCTGGGCTTTAGTAGAATTTTTAGAAGAAGATGCACATAAAGGACGTGACTGGCTAACTCATAACGGCCACCTACTCTATACTTATAAATAAATTTTAACAATATTGATCAAAGAAAAAATGTCGACAACTAAGCCGACATTTTTTTTATTAAACAAACTAGAGTTATTACATTTCAGCTCCGCTATTTTGACACATATCTACATCATTTGATAAAGCTTTGCTAGGTAAATTAGTTTCTTTCTTATGCCAAACTTCCATAACTTTTGATTTTTTTAAGTCACCGATAATACGCCCTTTTTCATCAATAATACCAGAACTGACATCTTGTAAATATCCCCCCATTAGGTATCCTACCTCAGAATAACTCACCCAGTCAGTTTGAATATATCTTTGCTCAATTTCATACATTTTTCCATAATCAACGTAATCTGTAAGATTAGGCTTTACTTCTTCTAAATAATCTTGCGCCATAAGTGCTCCAGCTCTAAGAAAAGTATCTTCACCACAATCTTTAGAATTAACTTTCTTTAACGCATCTATACGAGCTTGAAAAATTTCACAAATTTCTTTACCTTCCATTTTTTCTTTTGCATCAGCTACAACCTTTGGTCTATTAGCATCAACAATAGATTTCATCATATCTCTAACAACTTCTGCACTTTCTACAGTAAGAGGGTTTAATCTATTCTCTTTTTCATGCATCTTATTCAAAACTTCTTGAATTTTTTCTTTAACACTCATCTTATTTCTCCCTATATATTGCTTTTCAACCATTTTTTTGCAATTCACATTGTTATTGTATCATATTCTCTCCAACTCTGCAATAAAAAAGTTAAATCAAATACTTTTATATCAAAATAAGTATATGATTTAATTATTTAAATTTTCCTAAACACGATAAAACTTTAAAATAAAAATCATGACTGCCTAAAACACAAAAAGCATTTTTGGCAATCATGATCTGTAACCTATCAATTATCTAGAACAACTTATTATAAGAAATAATCTCTTAAATAATTTGGCAAATCAGCTGTAGCAACTCTAATTTGTTCCATAGTATCTCTATCACGAATTGTAACAGTCTCTGGCTGTTGCTCAATAGTCTCAAAGTCAACTGTCAAACAAAGAGGAGTACCAATCTCATCATGACGACGATAAGCCTTACCAATATTACCAGTATTTTCCAAAGCTACACGACCAATACCCAATTTCATCAAGTTCTTCTTCAATTCATGACATTTAGCCATAATTTCAGGACTATTCTTCTTCAATGGAACAATCGCAACTTTAATTGGAGCAAGATGTTTCTTAAGTTTCATCACAATACGCTCAGTTCCATTTTCTAATTTTTCTTCAGTATAACCTTCAGTTAATACCGCTAAAACAGCTCTATCAACCCCCATAGAAGGCTCAATAACATAAGGAATAATCCATTTATTATTCTCTTCATCACGCACACACATCTTAGTTGTAGACTCATGATTTTCATGACAATGAGCTTCTAACTCAAATTCTTCTTGAGCTTTTGTATGGTTACCCAAGTCATAATCACGACGATTTGCAACACCTTCTAATTCATCAAATCCCCAAGTAAACTTAAATTCAATATCTGTACAAGCTTTAGCATAATGAGCCAATTCATCAGATTTTTGATCATAAATATTTAATTTAGAAACATCTATTCCTTGTCTTCTCCACCAATCAATACGAGCTTGTTTCCAATGTTCGTGCCATTTTTCATCTTCACCAGGTTTAACAAAAAATTCTAATTCAGCTTGTTCAAACTCACGCACACGGAAAATAAAATTCTTAGGTGTAATTTCATTTCTAAATGTCTTACCAATTTGCGCAAGACCAAAAGGAAGCTTGCGAGATGTAGAGTCTACTACATTCTTAAATTGAGTAAAGATAGCTTGTGCTGTTTCAGGACGTAAATAAGCGATATTATTTTCATCAACAACAGGACCAACAGTTGTCTTAAACATCAAATTTAAAGGTCTAGG
>JAEIGA010010375.1_pt1 | contig 14120 bp, 13 predicted proteins | sample 9270691 | NCBI WGS metagenome assembly JAEIGA01 (sample SAMN17057246, study PRJNA624740) | gut metagenome | biome: biome; isolation source: fecal sample | host: Bos grunniens | place: China: Xizang | collected 2019 | reverse complement strand
AGCCTCTTGTTGTAAATATGAATAGTTCTCTTCTGTAAGAGCCTGTTTTAACTTTTTCTTTCCTGTGGGGTTAAGCCTTTCACCGCAAATAACTCCTTTGTCTAATTTTACAAGTTGTGTTGAAGAACAGATGTATGTGCCATCTATGGTTGATACTCCTTTTGATGGTTTGTCTTTATATGTATCTGCCACAACTTTTATTGTAGATGGTGATGTTCCGCAACATCCGCCTATTATGTTTGCACCTGCTTCTATCAGTTTTCCACACCATTCAGCAAACATTTCATCGGTGTAGTTGTAAACCACTGTCCCGTTTATTAACTGTGGTAATCCTTTGTTTGCTTGTGCTAATAGAGGAACTGAAGCAAATGGCTTCATTCTTTTTACTACTTCCAGTACAATGTCTGGTGATTCAGAGCAATTTACACCTAATGCATCTACGCCTAATGACGATAATGTCAGGGCTACAATTTCCGGTGTAGATCCGGATAATGTATGAAGTGTATTGTCAAAAGTCATTGTGGCAAATACAGGAAGGTTGCTGTTTTCCTTAATTGCCAATACAGCCGCTTTAATTTCATATAGATCTGCGAAGGTTTCAAGCAGATAACCATCTACCTTTGATGCTGTATATTCTACTATCTGACGGAAATTATTATATGCCTCTTGGAATGTGTATTCACCTATAGGTTCCATAAGTCTGCCTGTAGGAGAAATGTCAAAAATAACATTTGCACCATCTGCTACTGATTTGGCGTTTTCAATGGCTGCGTCTGCTACTGTCTGCCAACTATATTGGGTGGATTCCCATTTAGCAGGGTTTGTTCCAAATGTATTTGTGGTGATATAGTCAGCTCCGGCTGCTACATAGTCAGCCTGTAATTTGCGAACGGCATCCGGTGCTACTATGTTTAATATGTCTATTGAATAATGTTCTGCTTGTGGCAATTTTGAGAGCTCTGTGCCCGTTGCACCATCGAATATCTTAATCAGCTCTTTGTTTGTAATCATATTGTGCTTATTCTTGTTTTATTTGAAATATTCAGTTGCTACGTATTTGATGTTGTCAATCAGTTTGGTTATAAAACTGCTTTTGTTCATAGAATAGATATGAATTCCATCAACATCGTGAGCTATCAAATCCAGAATCTGATAGCTTGTAAAGATAAGACCTATCTCTTCTATTGCGGTCTTGTCGTCTTTATATTTATCAAAATAATTGCGCAGTTTAAGCGGTACATTACAACCTGTTATCTGAATCATTCTGTCTAACTGATTGTAATTTGTAACTGGCATAATACCTGGTATAATAGGAACAGTCACGCCTGCATTTCTTGCTGCAAGAAGGAACTGGTAGAATGCATCGTTGTCTAAAAACAACTGTGTTGTAAAGAATGACATTCCTGCATCTTGTTTCTTCTTAAGGTTCTCAATGTCTGTTCTCATACTTATGGCCTCAGGGTGTTTCTCAGGGTAACAAGCACCTGCAGTTAGAAATTCCCCGGGGCGGCTATTGTGTATATATTCAGCTAAGTCGGAAGCGTGTTTGAAATCTGTAAAGATGGGTTGGGTATTGTCCTTTGGAATGTCGCCACGCAGAGTAAGAATGTTCTCAATTCCTGCTGCGGAGAGTTCGTTACAGATGCTGTTTACCTTATCTTTAGTAGATGCAATACAGGTAAAGTGAGCCAAGGGTTCCGCTTTTGTGTTTTGCTTTATATGGCTGGCTATAGCAACGGTATTACTCAATGTGTTACCCAATGCTCCGTATGTTACACTTATAAAATCGGGATTGAGTGCATCCATAGCAGAAATTGTCTTTTCAATCAAAGCAAATTTCTCATCTTCTCTTTTAGGAGGAAAGATTTCGAAGGACAATGTTTTCTTTTGGGCCAGAATCTGGGAAATTTTCATCTATAATCAAGTTTTTTTGTACGCTCTGTAGCGTAAGGTTAAACAAACAATTTATTTTATATTTCCGGTCGGGTGCAAATTTAAACATTTTAAATTAAAAACCGGATGTATTACCACAAAAAGGTTTTACATCCGGCCTAAAATGTGACAATGTGTAAGAATATTTATGCTTTTTCTTGCAAATAGCGTTCTGCTTCCATCGCTGCTTTTGCTCCACTGCCGGCAGCAATTATGGCCTGACGGTAACGTGAATCGGCTACATCGCCTGCGGCATATACACCCGGAATAGCAGTGCAGGGGGTGTTGCCTATAGTTTTAATGTAACCTATGCTGTCTGTTTCAAGATACTCTTTAAACAGTTCTGAATTAGGGTTGTGACCTATTGCGAGGAAGAAACCGTCTATCTCTTTTTCATAATGTGATTCGTCTTCTTTGCCAAGGTTCTTAACTAATTTCATACCCTGTACTTTGCCTTCGCCAAACAGACCTTCTACATTGTGGTTGAACAAAACCTCAATTTTAGGATTGCTTAAAACGCGCTTTTGCATAATATCGCTGGCACGTAGATAATCTTTTCTTACTACTAAATATACTTTTTCTGCTAATGTAGATAGATAAGAGGCCTCTTCGCAGGCTGTGTCTCCACCACCAACAACAGCAACAATCTTCTTTCTGTAGAAGAAACCATCGCAAGTAGCACAAGCACTAACACCACGACCTGCATACTTCTTTTCGTCTTCCAGACCGAGATATTTGGCAGAAGCGCCGGTACAGATAATAACGGTTTCGGCCTCTATCTGAGTGTTGTCATCTATATATATATTATAAGGTGATGAACTCAAATCGGCTTTTGTAACAGTGCCCATTCTTATATCTGTGCCAAATCTTTCAGCTTGACGGCGAATGTCGTCCATCATGTCGAATCCGTTTATTCCTTCCGGATAACCCGGAAAATTTTCCACTTCTGATGTGGTGGTTAACTGACCACCTGACAGGTTTCCTTCATACAAAACCGGAGCCAGATTAGCTCTTGATGCGTATATGGCTGCTGTATATCCAGCTGGACCTGAACCAATAATTAAACACTTTACTCTTTCCATATCTATTGTTTTTTTTTTTATCTCATATCTACAATTTCAGCATCGGGATAGTTTGAAACGGGGCATTGGAATGTCTCTTTGTTTAACTCCAAACCGCTTTTGTAGTTCTTTATTGCAATGGCAATGTTCTGGCTTTGGTTGAAACGATCCATTCCTGTAACTTTCTCTATTCTGTATGTTGTAGGGTTATATAGAATCTCCAATTGAAGGTTGATATCCCCTATTACAAGTTGTTGTGATGTTACGCTGATAGATTTCAAGCCATCTTTATCGGCATTTGTTGTAACTGTTAATCCCGGTTGCTTAAATATGTTGATAGGGTTGAACAGTGCTGCCTCTTCTTTATCGGGTGATGTTACGTAAATCTCTTCGTAACCATTCATTGTGTTCATGGTCCATAGGGTAGTACCATCGAACCATAGTCTGAAGAGCGCAACATCTATTACAAAACACTCTTTGCTGATTTTTAGTGAACCTTTTGTGTTGTTGCCCAATACGGCATACGATGTGTTGTCTGTTAGAATCAAATCGGCTGTAATGCAACAATCTTTTTCTAACTTCTCTGAAATGCTTTTTAAAACAGCATTCGGCGTTTGTTGCGCCTGTATGCTAAGAGTGGCAGTCAACAATAGTAGCAATGTTAAAAAACTGTTTCTCATAATGTTATCTGTAGTTTTCCAAAATTCTGTCTAAATCCATTTCGTCTGCACAAAGCACCTGTCTGGGCTTGCTGCCATCAGCTTTGCCTACAACTCCTGCACGTTCCAACTGATCCATCAATCTGCCGGCACGATTATAACCTATGGCAAACTTGCGTTGTATAAGTGATGTAGAGCCTTGCTGATGAATGACAATCAGACGTGCAGCCTCTTCAAATAGTGAATCCAGTTTTGAGGTATCCAAATTTGATTCGGCAGATGTATTTATGTCGCCCTCTTCAATTACTTCCGGCAACATATAGGCGTCTGTATAACCTTGCTGGTTCTTGATGTAATTACAGATGTTTGTAACTTCCGGAGTATCAACAAAAGCACACTGTACGCGGGTACATTCGCTTCCTTGCATAAAGAGCAAATCGCCTCTACCTATCAACTGGTTTGCACCTGTTCTATCCAAAATGGTCTTTGAATCTATCATAGAGGTGGTCTTGAATGACATTCTTGCAGGGAAGTTTGCTTTGATGGTACCTGTTACAATGTTTGTGGTAGGACGCTGGGTAGCTATTATCATGTGCATACCTACGGCTCTTGCCTTTTGAGCAATTCTGGCAATAGGCATTTCAACCTCTTTGCCGGCTGTCATAATCAAATCGCCATACTCGTCAATTATGACCACTATGTATGGCATATATCTGTGACCTGCTGTAGGTAAAAGTTTTCTCTCCTTAAACATTTCGTTGTACTCTTTCACTGAACGTACACCTGCGTCTTTTAGCAGTTTGTAGCGGTCGTCCATCTCTATGCAGAGTGATTTCAGAGTTTGAATAACTTTGCTTGTATCTGTGATAATGGCCTCTTCTTCGTCAGGAAGTTTAGCTAGGAAATGTTTGATTATAGGTGAATAGATACTGAATTCAACCATCTTTGGATCTACCATTACCAACTTTAATTCTGCAGGATGTTTCTTGTAAAGCAGAGATGTGATAATAGCATTCAGACCTACAGATTTACCCTGACCGGTAGCACCGGCAACAAGCAGGTGTGGCATTTTTGCCAAATCGAACATAAAGACTTCGTTTGTGATGGTCTTTCCCAATGCAACCGGAAGTTCGAATTTGCTCTCTGCAAATTTCTTACTGCCTATGATAGATTCCATTGAAACTATTATAGGTTTTGCATTAGGTACCTCAATACCTATTGTTCCTTTACCCGGGATAGGGGCAATAATTCTTATACCCAATGCTGCTAAACTTAGTGCAATGTCATCTTCCAAGTGTTTGATCTTGTTAATTTTTACACCTGCAGCAGGAGTTATTTCATAAAGAGTGATAGTAGGGCCTACTGTAGCTGTAATCGAATTGATTTCAATACCAAAGTTTCTTAATGTTTGGGTAATCTTATTTTTATTTGCAATCTGTTCCTCTTCATCTATTGGAGGCAGATTGTTTTCATAATGCTTTAGTAAGTCCAGTTTGGGGAATTTATAATGAGATAAATCCAGTCTGGGGTCGTATGGCTCTTGAATCTTTCCTGTTGCCTTTTCGTCTTCTTCAGCCTGAATAACCTCCATAGGGATATCTTCAATATCCTCTACTTCCATGTTGGTCTCCTTTTTTATCTGTAGAGGGTCTTGTTCTTTGTAGTCGTCATCGTCGTCGTTAATTTCTATAAAAGGTTCTTCCGGTTCTTTGTCATGTTCCGGCTCTACCACTATAGGAGCTTCAGGCTCAAATTCTATTGTTATTTTCTCTTCTGTTTCTTCTTTGTCGTCATCGTCTTTGTCATCCTTATTTGAAATGCCTATGTTTTTTAGACTGGTAAATCTGTTGCGAACCCATTCAATGGTGCTTTTTGTAAGATAAATGCAGAATAGCAGCATTGTGAGCATCAGTATAAGGATAATGCCCGGTGTGCCTATGTTGTATTGCAACCATTCTAAAATGGTTTTACCATGCATACCGCCTGGAATGATAAATGAATTTTTCATGATTCCGGCAAGTACCCATTGTAAGAAGATGGAACTCCATATCATGAGGAATGAACAACTGATAAACCATTTTACCAGTTTGAAATCTGCAATTTTTAGTAATTTGATGCCTGCTATGGCCATAAATAGAGGGATGGCAATGCCGGCAAATCCAAACCATCTGTTAATAAGCATTTGTGCAATGTTCGCTCCCAACTTTCCGGAACTGTTTGCGTAGTCGGCAGATTCTGTTACCACCGATTCAAGTGCGCTTTGGTCTATACCGCCTGTAGTCAGAAACGATATGTATGCAATTATAACGAATATGGCCAGTACTATCATAACGGCTCCCGCAATGAAGGGAACTTTTTCATTCTGGAGAGCCTCTTTCATTCTTTTTAGAACCGATAATTTTTCAGGTTCTTGTACTCTGCTCTTAGTTTTATTTGTTGATTTCTGTTTCATATTCCATATATAGGTTTTAAAACGTAAAGGTAGTATAAACTGTGCGGAGTGCAAAATTTGTTTGCCAATTTTTTTGTTGTTAGATGTCGTATGTCCGGCTAAAAATGTTGAAAGGCAAATTTATTCTGATTTTACATTCAGCGTGGTCTCTTTTTGATTAACTTTGCTACCTAAAATTAAAGCGATGGAAAGTTCTATAGTTTTTGACAAGAATGTAGTGGAATTTGTAACTGTTTCGGCAGAATACTGTTCGTTTATGGAGCAGGCAGAACAGAAAGAGCGTAAAGAATTTGTGTATGTGTTGCCCAGACTCTTGTCATTGCTATATCTTAAAGCGTTGATGTTGCCGGAAACGGAAACCGATTTCAGTATGAACTTGGAAGAGTGGGTAACTGAACAGGATTACGATACTTTGCGTGCTGTCATTGCAGCTAAATTAGGAAGTGCAGACGATTACCTTGAGGTTTTTGTTGAGGAGATGAAGTATAGTGATGCACCAGTCCTTAAAACTATATCAGAAGATTTGGCTGATATATATCAGGCATTGAAGAATTTTGTACACTCTTATCAAAGCGGTTTGAACGAAGTTATGGCAGAAGCGGTAGCTGTGTGTGCAGATGGATTCAAAACCTATTGGGGACAGACACTTGTTAATACGCTCCGTGCGGTACATAGCGTAAATAATCAGGCAAATCCGGAAGATGATGCTGTTAGTTCAAACTATAGCGAAGATTTACTATGGTAGAGATATACAGCAAGATAGATAAAACTGAACTGGCAGAGATGCCAAAGGTGGAATTTACCGGTGCTATAAAAATTATAGATACGGTGGAAAAGGCCGATGCTGCAATAGCTGAACTTTCACAATATAGTGTTGTGGGTTTTGATACCGAAACCAAACCCAGTTTTAAGCGTGGCATAACAAATAAAGTCTCTTTATTGCAACTTGCTACAGATCAAGTGGCTTATCTGTTTCGATTGCATCTGATAGGCATAACAGATAGTATTGTGGATTTTCTCCAGAATGAAAAGATCTTAAAAATAGGCATATCTGTAAGAGATGATTTTCAGGCGTTGAGAAAAAAGCGTGAAATAGAGCCAAAGGGTTTTGTTGAAATACAGGAAATTGCAGCAAGAATGGGCATTGATGATAGAAGCTTGCAGAAAATATACGCTCTGTTATTTAGAGAACGTATATCAAAAAGTCAGCGCCTGAGTAATTGGGAATTGGAAACCTTGACAGAATCGCAGATGCAATATGCTGCCATCGATGCTTGGGCAACCATAAAAATATATAGATATTTAAAGCAAATTATTGACGAAAAGAATTTTAAAGTAATACATAGAGATGCAGAAGAGAGTATTGCTAAAGAGGGGTAAAGAGGAATCGTTGTTGCGTTTTCATCCCTGGATATTTTCAGGAGCGATAGCATCTATAGAAGGTACCCCCGACGAAGGTGACGTAGTGGATGTTTATACTTATGATGGTAATTGGATAGCTGCCGGACATATACAGGTGGGAAGTATTGCTGTCCGCGTTCTTACATTTACCCAAGAACCCATAGATAAGGCTTTTTGGCAAAAGAAGATAGCAATAGCCTATAAACTACGTTCAGATTTAGGACTGACAAACCGTGCAGATCATAATATATATAGATTGATTCATGGTGAAGGCGATAATTTGCCTGGACTTGTTGTTGATGTTTACGGAAGAACAGCAGTTGTTCAAGCCCATTCTGTAGGTATGCACTGCAACAGAATGGATATAGCCCAAGCTATAGTCGATGTTTTAGGCGATAAGATATTGAGCGTATATTACAAATCTGAAACAACATTGCCATATAAAGCCCAAGCAGATAATTCTACCGGTTATATTATAGGTGGTCACCTGAACGATGTGCCATTGGAATATGGCTTGAAACTGCCTGTGGATTGGATAAACGGTCAAAAAACAGGATTGTTTATAGATCAACGTGAAAATAGGGCTTTGCTGGAAAAATACTCTAACGGTCGTTCTGTTTTGAATATGTTCTGTTATACAGGAGGTTTTTCCCTTGCTGCGCTTCGTGGTGGCGCTAAATTGGTGCACTCTGTAGATAGTTCGGCAAAAGCAACCGAACTTACTGTAAAGGGAGTAAAAGACAACTTCCCTGATGATAACAGACATAAAGCATTTGCAGAAGATGCCTTTAAATTTTTAGATAACATGAAGGAGAAATATGATCTGGTAATATTGGATCCTCCTGCATTTGCAAAACATAGAGATGCATTGAAACGTGCACTTATAGGATACAGGAGATTGAATGAAAAAGCGTTGGAAAAGATAGAACCGGGTGGTATTCTGTTTACATTCTCATGTTCTCAGGTGGTAACCAAAGAGCAATTCAGAATGGCCGTATTTACAGCAGCAGCTCAGGCTGGCAGAAGCGTGAAAATACTATATCAGCTGCATCAGCCGGCTGATCATCCTATAAATATTTTCCATCCAGAAGGTGAGTATCTGAAGGGTTTAGTCCTTTCTGTAGAATAAAATGCTAAAAAATGTTAAATTCAATTTGTTTTTGAATGAATATTTTTTGTATGAATATAAAAATAATATCTTTGTTCCGTGTTTTTCATGGTATTAGATTTTATTTGATTTGGAGTTGTCGAGATGATAACTCCATTTTGCTTTATAATATATGTTATTGAATGTGAAAAAATATAAAAGAGTAAAATTATGCCAAAACTAAAAACTCGTTTGTCATTGATGATGTTCCTGCAGTATGCTGTGTGGGGAGCTTATCTATTATCTTTGGGCGCCTATCTGTCCAGTATAGGTTTTGGCGAAAAAATAGGATGGTTTTTTGCAGCACAGGGAGTTGTTTCTCTGTTTATGCCGGCATTTGTGGGAATTGTAGCAGACAGATGGATGATGCCTAAAAGAGTGTATGCATTATGTCATATCATTTCTGCTCTTTGTATGATGATAGTAGGTATAAATGGTTTTAATGAAACACCATCTTTTGCATCACTATTTTTGCCCTATTGTATAAGTACTATATTCTTTATGCCTACAATAGCATTGTCTAATTCTATATGTTTTTCGTTGTTGCAGCATAATGGCATTGATACTGTATCTGAATTTCCAAAAATCAGAATGTGGGGGACAATAGGCTTTATAATGGCTATGTGGGTGGTAAATTTTGCTGAGATACAGACATCTGCATATCAATTCATATTGCGCTCTTCTTTAGGGTTGCTATTCTCTCTGTATATATTTACTCTGCCAAAAACAGAATTATTGCATAGAATGGAGGGAAAATCTGTTATGTCTCTTATGGGGTATAGTGCTTTTCATCTTTTTAAAAACAGAAGATTAGCGGTCTTTTTTTTATTTGCAATGGCTTATGGCGTGTGTCTGCAAATAACAAATGGATTTGTAACGCCGTATTTGGAGAGTTTTGCAGTACAAAGTGAGTATGCACAATCGTTTGTGGTAAAAAACTCCCTGTTCCTTACATCTCTTTCGCAGATTTCAGAGGCATTTTGCATATTGCTTCTTCCGTTTTGTATAAAAAAATGGGGTATTAAACCTGTAATTGTGCTGGCTGCAATTGCATGGATGCTTCGTTATGTATTACTTGGAGCAGGAAATCCAACCGGTGGAGTTGCCTTCTTGATTCTTTCTATGATAGTTTATGGAATAGCTTTCAATTTCTTTAATATAGCCGGTTCTATGTTCGTAGATTCAGAAACAGATCCTGAAAGACGTTCGTGTGCGCAAGGAATGTTTATGATGATGACCAATGGTTTTGGTACATTCTTTGGTATGATATTGGCACAAAAAGTGGTAAATATGTTTACCGAAAGTGAATTTGTTGGTAATAGATATTATACTCTGGGTAATTGGAGTATGGTATGGATGATTTTTTCTATATTTGCTCTGTTGATAGCTCTGTTGTTTGCTTTGTCATTCAAGGAGAAAAATAGAAGTTGTGAAGATGGAAAATAGAATAGAACTAAAAGTAGGCGAGATTTTGAACAGGGTACCATCAGATTTAACTCTGGTGGTAATGTTGCACGAAAAAGATGGAGATCGTTCTTTGCCTCTGTTAGTGGGATTGCTGGAAGCGCAAGCTATAGCAATCAATGTGCTGAATTTAAAAATGCCGCGTCCAAATATATACGATTTATATGTCAGTTCTATGGAGTCTCTGGATGCAACTATAGAAGAGGTTAATATCTACAAGATTGCTAACGGAATATTCTATTCTCACCTTTACATAAAAAAAGATGGAAATGTGCATTATGTAGATTCTCGTACTTCCGATGCGGTTGCACTTGCATTAAGAACAGGAGCTCCTATTTATATAGATGAAGAACTGTTTAGTGTACATTGTGCGCATAAAGAGGGTAATGGCGCCTTTTCAATGCCAATAACAACTGCAAGCATTCAAGTATTGGAAGAGGCTATGGAGCAGGCTGTAGAGAGTGAAAATTATGAATTGGCTGCAAAATTGCGTGACGAGATTAACAAACGCAATGGAGTGGGTAATGATAGTATTATATAAAAGGTATGTGGCTGTTTTATTCACCTGAAATATCAGTAGATATGGAGATGCCTCAGGAAGAGGCGGCTCACTGCATCAGGGTGCTGAGATTAAAAGAGGGCGACATGGTTAAATTAACCGATGGAAAGGGCTCTTTTTACGATGCATCTATTAGTTGTGTAACAGGTAAGAAATGCTTTCTTCATATAGAAAAAGAGTATCCTCAGCAACCTTTGTGGAGCGGTTATATTCATTTGGCTATAGCTCCTACAAAACTGATGGATAGAAACGAATGGTTTGTAGAGAAGGCTGTAGAATTTGGTGTGGACGAAATCTCTTTTATACGAACAGCACATTCAGAACGCGATGTGATAAAATTGGAACGCATAGAAAAGATTGCTGTTTCTGCTATGAAGCAGTCTCAGAAAGCAGTATTGCCTAAATTGAATTCTATGGTGAAGTTCTCTGATTTTATATCATCAAATCAAGATGGTGACAGGTTTATAGCACATTGTGAAGAGCTGAATAAGATAGAATTGAAAGATTCCGTAATACGTGGAAATAAAACAACAGTTTTAATAGGTCCTGAGGGTGATTTTTCTCCTGCAGAGATAGAAATGGCTACAAAAGCAGGCTATAGAGGTGTTTCGTTGGGCCCTTCCCGTTTAAGAACAGAGACAGCAGCACTTGCAGCAGTTCATATTATGAATTTGGTAAACCAGATAGGTTGATGAGATATTTTTTATACATAGCATTTAACGGAACTGCATACAGTGGTTGGCAGATTCAGCCCGATGCACCATCTGTGCAACAGACATTGCAAGAGGCTTTGTTTACCTTTTTGCGTGTTCAAACGGATGTAGTAGGGGCGGGTCGTACCGATGCCGGGGTTCATGCGGCGGAAATGGTTGCCCATTTTGATTTGGCGGAACCAAAGGATTGCGGTTGGATGATGAATAAATTGAATGGTATCTTGCCAACTGATATAGCCGTAAAGAAGATAGTACCTGTTATAGATTCTGCTCATGCCCGTTTTGATGCAAAATCCAGAACATACAGATACTATGTAAACTTAAATAAATCGCCATTTGATCGGGATTTTTCGTTGCGTCTTATAGGACCTATAGATTTCGATTTGATGAATGAAACTGCAAAGCAGTTGTTAACAACAATAGATTTTACCAGTTTTAGCAAGTTGCATACAGATACTAAAACAAACAATTGTAAGGTTACATACGCTAAATGGACTCAACTGTCTGAAGAGAAGTGGGTGTTTACCATTACTGCAGATCGATTCTTGCGTAATATGGTTCGTGCCATTGTGGGTACACTTCTTGCAGTAGGTCGTCATCAGCTTACTCCGCAGCAGTTTGCCGAGATTATAGCCTCTAAAGATAGATGTAAGGCCGGCGATTCTGCGCCCGCACGAGGCCTGTTTCTGGAACAAGTGGAATATCCGGATGAATTATTTAAAATCTCCCTATAATATATATAAGGTATGAAACAGTTTTTTTTGTCTCTATTTTTGTCTCTATTCGCTTTATCGGCATATTCGGTAGATCTAAGGCAACTTTTTATTGATATGCCTGATTCTATAATGCCACTGCTGAATAAGAATAATAAATTGGATTTTTTAGACTATTTGGATATGGATATGCCTTCTGTTGTAACAAATAGTTTAGGCGGAAAGAGTACAATGAAATTCTTGACTGACGATATGTTGTCTGTACAAATGTCAACCTCATCGGAAATGGATATTAAACTGTTTTATGGCAAAGATTCTCTTGTTACAATTGCTGTTATAGAAACTGTCTGTGGTGGGTATTGTGATTCCGATGTGACTTTTTATAACGATAAATGGCAACCTTTAGATAAGCAAAAGCTGATTTCTATGCCTCTGCTTGATGATTTTCTTGATAAAAAGTTGATGAAACAGAGCGAATATAAAACAGCAATAGATGAAATGTATTATCGTATGATGATGATAGATGCCGCTCCCGGGTCTGATATTTTTACAGTCACTTTAACTACAGCAGATACTATCCTGGATGAAGAGATTCGTACTTCCATCTTTAAAACCACTTCAATAAACTACCGTTGGAACGGCAAAAAGTTTATCCGCCTAAAGAGTCATTAAATTGAAAGGATAATGGATATGGAGGGAATAGGTAAAGTTTCTCTGTGTTAATATGAATAAGGTGTAAAGAAAAAAAGGACCGAAATTAAATTTCGATCCTTTTTCATATATACAATGTTTAGTTGTTATTTTCCGCGACTCTTTGCGTAACGGCTCATGAACTTGTCCACGCGACCTGCTGTATCCACAAGCTTTGACTTACCTGTGAAGAATGGGTGTGAACTACTTGAAATTTCAAGCTTGATCAGAGGATAAGTCTGACCTTCGAACTCGATTGTTTCCTTAGTTGCGCAAGTTGAACGTGAAAGGAAGCAATCACCGTTTGACATGTCCTTAAATACTACAGGACGATAATTTTCTGGATGAATACCTTGTTTCATATCTTTAAGTTTTAATTATACTCCGTCTCATTATTTATGCCTGTCCATTTGGATTAAGCATTTCTATAACGGGGGTTTCGGACTGCAAAATTATACTAATTTATTGTAATAGCAAAGTATTTTAACTCCTTTTTAATAGTATTGTTTGGTTTTTGCCTTTTACAAATTATGAAGTTGATATTGAAATTGTAAAAAATCGAATGTCAGAGAATAGCCGTTTGTTATTTTAACTAACTTTGCAAGCCGAATAATACAATAGAAAAATGGGTAAGAGTCCTAAAAAATATGATAGTTTGGAAGGCCTTCTTAAATATCCTTCCGAGAATTTCTTTAATAGTCAGGCATTTTGTGGTTGCTTGCTGCTGTTTTCTGCTGTTGTAGCAATAATCTGTGCAAATTGTTCCGATTTTCAGCCGTTCTACAACAATTTATTGAATATGGAGGTAGGAATAAAAACCGGTAATGCAGAATTGATGTTGCCTTTACAAGCGTGGGTTAATGACGGGTTAATGGCAATATTCTTTTTGACAGTAGGTCTGGAGATAAAGCGAGAAATGATAGTGGGACAGCTCTCGTCAATAAAACATGCTGCATTGCCTATTATTGGAGCGTTAGGCGGAATGGTCTTCCCGGCTGTTATTTATGCTCTGTTCAATGCCGGTTCAGATACGTCAAATGGTTGGGGTATTCCTATGGCTACCGATATTGCATTTGCAATAGGTGTGCTTTCATTATTGGGTAAGCGTGTGCCAACCGGGTTAAAGGTATTTTTAATGGCGCTGGCAATAGCAGACGATTTAGGTTCGATATTTGTAATAGCATTCTTCTATCCAAGCCATGCAATAGATTTCTTATATTTGACTTTGGCCGGATTGGTAACAGCATTTATGGTTGTAATGAATAGGCTTAGAGTGAATAAATCGCTCTATTATATAGTTCCGGGTATGTTTCTGTGGTTTCTTATGTT
>JAEIGA010010374.1_pt1 | contig 14121 bp, 13 predicted proteins | sample 9270691 | NCBI WGS metagenome assembly JAEIGA01 (sample SAMN17057246, study PRJNA624740) | gut metagenome | biome: biome; isolation source: fecal sample | host: Bos grunniens | place: China: Xizang | collected 2019 | reverse complement strand
GCTGGGGCGATCCTCAGGCAAATGCCATTTCCTATGTAACAGGTGCCTATGTAGCATCCTCCGAGCACCTCAAAATGACAAGAATTCAGGATAAGAGTGGTGCTTCTATAGATACAGTAGGGGACAAACACTATGCTGTGGCAACAGTAGATATAAATGAACCTTGGTGGCAGAGAGCTCTTTCCATAGGCGAAGGTCACGGCGAAGGCAGAAACATTTACAAGTACGAAAGACGTGAGGATATGTATATGCCTCTTACAGAAAAGTTCAGATAATATTTTGTAATAAAAACAAAGGGGGAAAATGATATTTTACCCCCTTTAGTATTAGGAGGATAAATCTATGTTTAAAATTTGCTCCATCGGTTGTGGCGCCATGGCAAGAACCGGCCACGGACCTGCATTTGCAAAATACAAAAAAGACTACAAGGACGTGTGCCTTGCGGCTTGCTGTGATGTAAACGAAGAGGCAGCAAAAAGCTTTAAAGAGCAGTTCGGCTTTGAAGCGTATTACACCGATTACCAAAAAATGCTTGAGGAAGTAAAGCCCGATGTAGTTTCTCTTCTTTGTCCGGTTAAGCTTACCTGCCCAATGTCTATCGATATTATGAAAAAAGGCTACAACATAATAATGGAAAAGCCTCCCGGCAAAAACAAAGAAGAAATTCTTGTAATGCTTGAAGCTGCCAAAGAAAGCAAGGTAAATGTCCGCACCGCCTTTAACCGCAGATACACACCCCTTATACTTAAGCTCAAAGAGCTTCTTAAAAAAGACAATAACAAAATGCTCAACATCACATATCAGCTCTACAGAACAAGAAGATATGAGGAGGACTTTGCCACCACGGCTATCCACGCCATAGATGTGGTAAAGGACATTGTCGGCTCGGACTACAAGGATGTAACCTTTAACTATCAGCACCTTCCGGAGTTTGGCGACAAGGTAAAGAATATTGTTATGACCGCCACTATGGAAAATGGTGTTATGGCACAGATAACCTTTATGCCGGCAGGGGGTGCGGTGGTAGAGAGAATCACCGTAAATACCGTAGATAATTCCTATTTTGTGGAGCTTCCATTCTGGAACAACATAGATGTTCCCGGTAAGCTTACCCATGTAAGGACAAATGAAGTTTGTGAGGTTATTAGCGGTGATACACTTTCCGATAGCTTAGAAATGTTTGAACTAAGCGGATTCTACGATGAGAACAGGCTGTTTTTTGAGCATGTAAGAAATTCCAAGGAAATAATATGTGACCTTGAGTCTGCCATTCAGTCTGTGGAACTGGAAGATGCCCTCAGAAATAACATTGAAAGGTACAGCAAATAGTGTGAGGTAATTATGGCGACATTTCTTTTGATAATAGTCTACATAGCGTTCATAGGCCTTGGCATCCCCGATTCACTCTTTGGAGCGGCGTGGCCTGCAATATACAATGATTTTGGTGTGGGGGTTTCCTATGCCGGTTTTGTAACTGTCCTGGTGTCGGGATGCACTGTGATATCCAGCCTTATGAGTTCCAAGGTAATAAATAAGTTTTCCACATCTGTAGTCACAGCTGTAAGTACCGCTATGACAGCCGCTGCCCTTGTGGGTTATTCCATATCTCCAAATCTATGGAGCATGTGTGCTTTTGCCATAGTCCTTGGGCTTGGAGCCGGAGCTATAGATGCAGCGCTTAACAACTACATTGCCCTTTATTATAACGCCATGCATATGAATTTTCTTCATTGTTTCTATGGCGTTGGCGTAGTTGTAAGTCCCTACATAATGTCTTTGATGCTTGAAAACTCCACTTGGCGAGAAGGCTATAGAGCTGCATTTTATATTCAGCTGGCAATAACCATAATAATGATTTTGTCTTTGCCTCTTTGGAAAAAAGTTCGCCACAAAAGCATCAATTCCGAAGAAGAGATAACTCCCAAGGTTCTTTCTATTGGAACAATGGCAAAAACTCCTTCTATACGCATTGTGTGGATTCTGTGCGTTGCAACCAACGTAATAGAGGCTATGTGCGGAGTGTGGGGCAGCACTTTCCTGGTGTCAGCTCACAAGCTTTCTGTGGCTTCGGCGGCAGGAGCAATATTGTTCTTTTACCTTGGCATGGCTCTGGGCAGATTCCTCTCCGGTATCATGTCGACAAAGCTTTCCCCCTGGAAGCTTATATACATAGGAACTGCAGTTGTATTTGTTGCAATATCACTTATGTTTGTGCCAAATGCCACAGTGGCAATAGTCGGACTCTTCCTTGCAGGACTCGGCAACGGACCCATATATCCCAATATAATGTACCTCACTCCCAAAAATTTTGGTGAGGACGTGTCCCAATCCGTAATAGGAAGCCAAATGGCTTTTGCCTACGGCGGATTTTTGGCTATGCCTCCTGTTTTCGGAGTGCTGGCAGAGTATGCGGGTGCAAAAATATTCCCGTTCTTTGTAGCTTTCTGGTTTGCAGTAATGCTTTTTGTAATGGTACTTTTCGTAAGAAAACTGAAGGCAGAAAACCGTTACATGGCATAAGATTTGAAGAGTAAGATAAGGCTTTATGGTTTTTTGAAAAAATAATTGAAATAATATTCAAAATTAACTTGAAAAATATATATTTTTCTGTAATAATATAAATATGATGTAATTATATACATTAATTAATGAAAGGAGGAGGATTTGGTTTTATACCAATTCCGACAAAAAATGAAAAAGTTCAGAATTATTTCCCTCATCCTTGTTCTTGTTATTGCTGCAAGTCTTTTTGCAGGCTGTGGCAAAAAAGAGGAAAAGGGAAGCGGTGTAGTAACATGGTATACCACAATGGATATGGGTCCCGATAACGAAAGAATATTCGGACTCATTAACGAAAGAGTAAAAGAGCTCACCGGATGCACAATTGAGTTTGTTGCATACGACGACAGCCAGTACGACCTTCTCTTCTCAGCAGGTGATGAGTTTGACCTTATTGCCGCTCCTGACCACAAGGGTTACTGGAAGAATGCTGCCAAAGGCGCATTTATGGAAATCACAGAAGAAGATTTCAAAACCTACGCTCCCTACATCTGGGAAAATGGTAAGGAACAGCTTGACGTTTCAAGATATGACGGTAAGTACTATGTTATCCCTGCAATAGGTGAGGCATGGTCTGCTGACAGATGCTATGGTGTGCGTGGTGACCTTATGGATAAGTACGGCATAGAAACTCTTGACACCATTGAAGATATTGACGCATTCCTTATGGCAGTTGCCGAAGGTAAGAGAAAAGGTGAACACAATGTTATCCCCTACAACACAAATGGTGGTACCGGATACATGATATTCGTTATGTTTGCTGCTGACTGGGGCTGGGCAAATCCCGGTTCTCTCTCTTATGCATCTCACTACTACTACAACCTCTTCGACGATGAATACAAGCTCTTCCTCGGTGTAGATACACCCGAAGTTAAGGAGTATTCCGATACAGTTAAGAAGTGGTACGATGCAGGTGTATTCTCCAAGTCCGTACTTTCTGCAGATGTTTCCTCCGAAGAAAACTTCAGAAACGGTAAGAGTGCTCTTGCCTGGGTTGGTTCACCTGCTGTAGGTAATGTACTCTACAACGACTTAAAAAAGGTTCCTGCAGCTAAGGATTGGGATGTTCGTTTCTACTCCTTATATTCAAAGTATCAGAGAGCATTTAACTATGTAAACTACGGTACAGCAATCAGTGCTACTTCCAAGAATAAGGAAAATGCATTAAGAGTTCTCAATGCTGTTCTCTCCGACAAGGAGCTTTACTACATGATTCAGTACGGCGAAAAGGGTGTTCACTACGATATTACCGATGCCGGTTATGCACCCTTGGAAGTTTCAGAAGAAAAGACATACACAGCTCCCTGGGTAAGCATCAGAAACACAGAGTTTGACTTTACCACAAAGTATGACTACCCCTATGCTGAAGACCTTGTTAAGGAGCTTAAGAGCAAGACTGTAAACGATCCTCTTGTTAACTGCCCCATACAGACAGGTGACACAGTAGATACACAGTCTATGGCAGTTCGTCTTGATGACGTTTACAAGGAATACTCCATGCCCAGACTCTACGGTGCAGTAACAAATGTAGACGAAGCTATAAAGAAGGAAAAAGAAGCCCTCAAGGTAGCAGGCATCGACAAGTACTTGAAGTTTGTACAGACACAGGTTGATACATATGTGGAAGAACATCCTGAAGCTATGAAGCAGTTCCGTGAAAACAGAAAAGCTGTTAACGCATATCTTAAGGATAATCCCCACAAGACAAACCCCAAGGATTACAAATAATGCGATAAATAAAATAAACCTCCCAAAAGGGAGGTTTATTTTTATGCATATGGTTTTTAAAAAATCTGTATTAAAGCTCAATGTCTTCAGAGTGGTTTATTTCAACTTCTTGAGACTTGGCTTCCTTTGCCTTGCGAGCAGCTCTCTTGTCCATCATTTCGTTGGTGAGCTTTGTTACCTTTGTTATAAGCTCGGGGATAAGGTCTATAATCTTGTCTGCTGTGGTGGAAGAACCGTTTATGGGCAGAAGTCTTACATGGTCGGAGTTAACAACAAGAAATGCCACAGGATTTATAGACACGCTTCCGCCTGTTGCACCGCCAAAGAGGTTGCCGCCCATCTTAGAGTCGGGTCTTTGGCTGAATTCGCTTCCGCCGGAGCCGAAGCCAAATGTAACCTTGGATACAGGGATAATGGTTGTGCCGTCGGGAGTTGTTACAGGGTTACCTACAATAGTGTTGACATCAACGAGCTTTTTGATTTGCTCCATTGATTCGCTGGTTAATCCTTCGAGAGGATGCTTTTCCATAATATCGCCGCCTTTTTAATATTATTTACTTTCTTTAGTTTTCTTGGGTAGTTTTCTATATATCAAATACATTTTCCACAGTATGGAAAGTGCATTTATTAACCTGATGGATATCTTGAAGTGACCTTTTACTATAAGTCCGGGCTCTGTGTACACGGGAACCACTTCAAAAAAGTGATGTTTAAGGGTTGCCAGAGAACTTGCCAAAGACAATATGCTGTGGAGAAATGCCCATATAGCTGCAGATGCCGGTGCGGTTTTGTCCGGGTCGGAAAGACCGAATTTAATGTGGAAGTCAATGTCATCCACCATAAGTGCTTTTTGCACCGAAGTTCTGTTTTTGGGGTATACCTTTTTTAAAATCTTAAGGACTTTAAGCCACAGTTTAAGCTTTTCTTCAAGAGTTGAGTCTTTAATAAGCCATGAAAAGTCTATGAACCCAAGGTGAAGCTTTAAGGTGCTTTTGAATTTTTCTTCCGGGTATTTTTCGTATGCATAATACACTTTGATTTTGGACATTAATAGCCAAATCACAACTACCGCCAGGGTAGCAAGAATAATGTACAGTACAGTCATATCGTGACCTCCGGGGTAGAATTTATTAGTTTATTCTTCGTCCAGGAGCATTTGGGTCTGTTGCTGGGGTTCTACATCGTTATCTTTGTCGGGATCTTCAATTTCAAAGTCAATTTTAATCTGGTCTTTGTTCAGCTCATCTTCGCTTATAAGAATCGGAGCACCGCTAAGCTCGGCATTGAGACCTTCAAAGGAGTATTCTTTGTCCACATCGGGAAGCTCGGTAAGAGAGGACAGGTTGAAAGAACGCAAAAACTCATCGGTAGTTCCAAAAAGTATGGGTCTGCCGGGTGCTTCAAGTCTGCCTACTTCGCGTACAAGGCCTGCAGCTACAAGGTTGTTCAAAGGTCCGTCACTGTTTACACCACGTATAAACTCTATGGAGCTTCTGGTAACAGGCTGGTTGTATGCCACAACGGAAAGAACCTCCAGACCTGCATTGGTAAGGGCAGATCTTCTTGCTTTTTCCTTTAACTGATGAATATAGTCATAGTATTCTCTCTTTGTGCAAAGCTGATAGCTGTCTTCCAGACGTATCAGATGTATGCCTCTTTCGGCAGAGGATGCGTAGTCTGCGGAAAGCTCTTCTAAGAGTATTTCCACTTCCTTCTCATCCAATTCCATAACTTCGGCTATTCTTTTTACAGGTACCGCTTCGCCCATGGCAAAGAGTATTCCTTCAAGTATTGCTTTTGGTTTTCTATTCATTTAAATCACCGCTGATATTAGACAATATCTCCTCTGTATTTTCACTTGCATTGTCGCCCAATCGGATTATAATCTTTTCTTCTTCCTCATAGGCAAGAATCTGGTTTAGTTTCATAAGTTCAAGTATGGCAAGGAATATTGCCACAACCTCGTTCTTGTGATGTGCATCTTCAAATATAGCTTCAAAGCGAAGCTTCTTGGCAGAACGAAGCTTATGTATAAGGTTACCTGCTTTTTCTTTTACAGATACAGGCTCTCTTCCCACAATACCGGTAAAGTTGGATTTGGGTGGGGGAGCTCTTCGCTGGGTTTTTTCAAGCACTGTCATAAAAGCATCGTAGAGCTTGCTGATGTCCAGGTTTTCAAACTTTTGTTCCACCTTGCGCTTTTCAATCTTTTCTTCTTCTTTGAAGAAACGGAATGTTCCGTCAAACTGCATTGTACGGAAGCGCTCGGATATAATCTTCATGCGGGCTCTTTCCTTAAGAGCTTCTGTAAGGCTCTGGGCAATCTCCTCGCTGTCGTCCTCTTCTTCGTCGTGCTTGGGCAAAAGTGCCTTGGACTTGATGTACAAAAGGTTTGATGCCACTATCAGGAAGTCTGCAGAAATTTCAAGGTTCATCTCTTCCATGGTGCTTATGTAGTCTATGTACTGGTCGGTTATGGTTATGAGAGACACCGTGCATATATCCAGTTTATTCTTTTTTATAAGGTTTTCCAAAAGCTCAAGGGGACCCTCAAAGCTTTCGGTTTTAAAGATAAGCTCGTCCATTAAAATATCAATCCTACAATTTTGAATATAATTTCTTCTACAAAGTCACGCATTATTCTCAGTACAGGGTTAAGAATGTCCGAAAGGAGCAATACCATGAGTATGAGAGAAGCATATTTTTCGATGGTATAGTAAGTCTGACGGAACCTGTATGGTAAAAACTCCAACAGCACCTTAGAACCGTCAAGTGGCGGAATGGGTATCAGGTTAAAACACATAAGACCAATGTTGAGATACATACAATAGAGCAAAATGCTGTATACAAACTGTGTAAACTCGTTTGGAGTTACAAATTCTGTGAAAATTGCCAATCCAAAGGCACTGGTAAGCGCCACCAAAAAATTCATAAGAGGCCCTGCAAGGCTAACCACTATTACCCCAAGTCTGCGATGCTTGAAGTTGTAGGGGTTTATGGGCACAGGCTTCGCCCAACCAAAACCTGCCAAAAACAAGCAGATTGTTCCTATGGGGTCCAGATGATGAAGGGGGTTCAAGGTGAGTCTTCCGCTGTATTTTGCGGTGTTGTCACCCATCTTGTATGCAGCAAATCCGTGGGCGAATTCGTGCATTGAAAGGGCTATTATAAGCCCCGGTATGCTGAGGAGCAATCCCATAATAAATTCTTTGGGATTATTGAATAGATTTATAAGCATTAAATATCTCCTTATTTATATGACATCGTTCTTTATGATGTCCTCGTAGGTTTCTCTCTTTACAACAATTCTTGATTTGCCGTCCTTTGCCATTACAAGGGCAGGACGAGGTATTCTGTTATAATTGGATGCCATGGAGTAATTGTACGCACCTGTAGACATCACCGCAAGAATATCTCCGGTGTTTGCTTTGGGAAGGTGAGCATTTTTAATTATTATATCTCCGGACTCGCAGCATTTACCGCATACGGTAACTATTTCCTCCGGCTCGTCCTTGGCACGATTTGCCAATATACCGTCATATTCTGCTTCATAGAGAATGTAACGGGGATTGTCGCCCATACCGCCGTCTATGGAAACGTATTTGCGAACGTCCTTTATATCTTTAATATTGCCAACAGTGTACAAAGTAATACCTGCATCGCCAACTATTGAACGACCCGGCTCCATAAGTATGCGGGGAAGGTCAACATTGGCTTCTTTGCATATGTCCTTAACCACACAGGATACCGCTTCAATATACTTGCCGTATTCTATTGGCTTGTCCTCTTTTACATAGCTTATGCCAAAGCCACCGCCAAGGTCTAAAGTTGTAAGGGGCAGACCTATTTCGTTTTTGAGCTTTATGTAGTATTTGGTCATAACCTCTGCCGCAAGGCGGAAGGGGTCAAGCTCAAATATCTGTGAGCCTATGTGGCAGTGTATGCCTATTACATTGATGTTTTCAAGGCCTTTTGCATAGCATGCCACCTTGTCGGCTTCGCCGTTTTCTATAGAGAAACCAAACTTAGAGTCTATCTGACCGGTGCTTATAAACTCGTGAGTGTGAGCTTCTACACCGGGCTTTATGCGAAAGATTATGTTTATCTTTTTGCCGTACTTTTCGCCAAGGCTGTTTAGTACATCCAGTTCATATTCGCTGTCTGCACAGATTATGCCAACATTGTTTTCCACAGCCATTGTAAGCTCGTCTATACCTTTGTTGTTGCCGTGAAAGCATATGTGTTGAGGATTGAAACCGGCTTTAAGTGCTGTGTACAGCTCGCCGCCGGACACAACGTCCACTCCAAGCCCTTCCTCAGCGGCAATTTTGTACATGCCAACGCAGGAAAGAGCCTTGCTGGCATAGAGCGCCATGCCGTTGCCGTTGTAGTAACTGTCTATTGCATCCTTGTAGGCGCGCATATTGGAGCGAAGCCTGTCTTCGTCCATTACATAGAGGGGAGTGCCGTATTCCTTAGCCAGCTCTGTGGCATCGCAACCGCCTATTTCCAAGTGATTCAAATCGTTTATTTTTAAGTTTTTGAGTGCAAACATATGTAAACCTCCCAAACAAAATGAAGTGTGCACGCAAAATGAATACAAACATCCATTATATACAGAGTAATTATATCATTTTTTTTGCTTTATGTCAAATTTAAAATAATGTCGTTTGGTGTAAAGTATTGTTTGACTTGTGAGATATATTATGATAAAATTGTTATATATGTAAAAATGTACATTTCTACGAAAGGAAAGATTGATTTATATGAGCATCAATAAGACGAAGTTTGGCACATTGCCTACAGGTGAAGATGTTTTTCTCTACTCTGTGGACAATCACAATGGTCTTAAGGCAGAGTTCCTTGATTATGGTTGCATCATAAAAAGCCTTGTAGTATCCAGCGGAGAAAAGGGCGATGTAGATGTTGTGCTTGGCAGAGACACCTTGGAAAGCTACATGGTAAACAAAGGTTGCCACGGCATGACCGTAGGCAGATTTGCCAACAGAATAGAAAATGCCACTTTCGAAATTGACGGCGAGGTATTTACCTGCGAAGCCAACGAAAATGACAATATACTTCATTCCGGTTGGGCAAACTTCGGCAGACGTCTTTGGAAGGGCAGTTATGAAAACGAAGATGCAAACTCTGTTTCTTTTGAGTTTTTCAGCCCCGATGGCGAAAACGGCTTTCCCGGTGACATCAACGCCATAGTTACTTTCACCTTGGAAGGTAAGGCACTTAAGATTCACTACGAAGCTGTTGCAAATAAGGACACAATTATCAACTTTACAAACCACAGCTATTTCAATATGAACGGTCACAACTCCGGCACCATGCTGGACCACACCTTAAAGCTCAATGCGGATTTCTACACACCAATAGGTGAGGGTGTTATCCCCACCGGCGAAATCCTCAGCGTAAAGGGCACACCCTTTGACTTTACCGAGGGCAAAAAGGTTGGAGCGGATATCTTCTCCGACTTCGAGCAGGTAAAGAAGGTAAACGGTTACGACCACAACTTTGTGCTTCGCGGCACAGGCTTAAGAGAGGTAGCGTACCTCACCGGTGATAAGACAGGCATTACCATGACCACCATCACCGACAAGCCCGGTGTGCAGATTTATTCCGGTCAGGGTATTTCCAACACCGATTCCTTTAAGGGTGGCTCCACCTACGAGGCATATCAGGGCATAGCACTTGAAACCCAGATATTCCCCAATTGTACATCATACTCCCACTTCCCCTCAGCTGTTGTAAGATGCGGAGATAAGTATGATTACACAACAATTTATTCGTTTGATTGCGAATAAGATTTCTTATTCGATCAAAAATATAAACAAAGGATGGTTAAAAAAATGAACAAAAGTAAGATTTTGAAGCTTGTTGCTTTCATTGTTATGCTTGTTGCAGTAGTTGTACTTGCTGTTACAGTAAACAACAATGATGCTGAAGCATCTTCCAGGTACTTCGGTACAATAGCAACAATCGCTCCCCCGGTAATAGCAATACTTCTTGCTCTTATCACAAAGGAAGTTTACAGCTCCCTTTTCATCGGTATTGTTCTTGCAGCATTGTTCTCAACAAACTTTAATGTTGTAGGAACTGTAGACACAGTTATCAATGTAGGTCTCATACCTTCATTTGCAGGTAACGCAGGTATCTTTATATTCCTCATATTGCTGGGAGTTATGGTTGCTCTCATCAATAAGGCAGGCGGTAGCGCAGCATTTGGTGCATGGGCAAAGATTCACGTTAAGTCTGCAGTAGGTGCACAGCTTGCTACATTTGTACTTGGTGTACTCATATTCATCGACGACTACTTCAACTGTCTTACAGTAGGTAGCGTAATGCGTCCTGTAATCGACTCCAAGAAGATTTCCAGATCCAAGTTTGCATATCTCATAGATGCTACAGCAGCACCTATCTGTATGATAGCTCCTGTATCTTCCTGGGCTGCTGCAGTTGCAGGCTACGCTCCCGAAGGCAAGGGTCTTGACCTCTTCATCAGAGCAATTCCCTACAACTTCTACTCTTTAATTACATTTGTATTTATAATTGCAATTATACTTATGAAGTTCGACTTCGGTCCCATGGTTAAGCAGAATAAGCTTGCTCTTCAGGATGCTGAAGAAACCGTGGATAACGATATGGACGATATCCCCAATGCAAAGGGTAAGGTTATAGACCTTCTTATCCCTGTATTGGTTCTCATTGTTTCCTGTGTACTTTCCCTCCTCTATGTAGGCGGATTCTGGTCAGGCTCCGACTTTATAACAGCATTCGGTGATACAGATGCTACAGTAGGTCTTCCCATGGGTGCACTTATAGCTTTGATTATTACCATTATCTACTACGCTATAAGAGGCATTGTTTCCTTCAAGGAAGCTATGGAAAGAATCCCCACAGGCTTCAATGCAATGGTACCTGCAATACTCATCCTCTTCTTTGCTACTGCTCTCAAGAATGTGGCAAACGATGTACTCGGTATTGGTGTATTCGTAGACACAGCTATGACAAACGCAGCTCCCGGTCTTGCAAACTTCCTGCCCGCAGTTATCTTCCTTGTGGCATGTGTGCTTGCGTTCTCCACAGGTACATCCTGGGGTACTTTTGGTATTCTTATTCCTATTGTTACCCTTATATTCAAGCCCGGCTCAGACCTTCTTATCATCGGTATGTCTGCATGTCTTGCAGGTGCGGTTTGCGGTGACCACTGCTCACCTATCTCCGATACCACAATTATGTCCTCTGCCGGTGCAAAGTGTAACCACTTGAACCACGTTTCCACACAGCTTCCCTATGCAATTACCGTTGCAGCTATATCCTTCCTTGGATATTTAATGGTTGGCTTCGAAGTATTAAGAAGCTGGTTTATAGTATTCCCCACACTTGTAGTAATTACCATTGCTACACTTATCGTTATCAAGAAAATTACAGCTTCCAAGAATGCTTAATTAATGTGTTCCTATAAGGAAAGGTGTTACCGGATATGAAAAAAATGGTTTTTATTATCAATCCCTTTTCGGGTAAAGTAAAGATTAAACCGGTGCTTTTAGATGTGCTTCGTATATTCAACGAAGCCGGTTATATGGTGCAGGTTCTTACAACTTTATATCGCGGTCACGCCACAGAAATTGCCAGAACCGTGTCTGATGATGCGGATATAATCGTAGCCAGCGGCGGTGATGGTACATTGAATGAAGTAATAACCGGACTTTTAAAATCCGGCAAAAGTGTTCCTGTGGGGTATATCCCCACAGGAAGCACTAATGACTTTGCCAAAACCCTTGAAATTTCCTCTGATTGCAAGGTGGCGGCAAAGACAATATTAGATGGTTCTCCTTTTGCTATAGATATAGGGGATTTCAATCACGAAAGATATTTTTCCTATATTGCTTCCTTCGGAGTGTTTACGGCAGTGTCCTACAACACATCCCAGAACTTTAAAAATATATTCGGTCATCTTGCCTATGTTTTTGAAGGGGTAAAGGATATTACCAAAATTGTGTCCTACCATGTAAAAACGGTTGTAGACGGTGTTGAGCTGGAGGGCGATTACATATTCGGTAGCGTTACCAACACAACTTCCGTAGGTGGTATAGTAAAGCTTAATTCCGAAATGGTCAAAATGAACGATGGCCTGTTTGAGGTGGTGCTTGTAAAGACACCCAAGAGTCTCAACGGATTTACCAATATCATAAACGGTCTTACAACCTCCAATTTTGAAGGTGAAGCATTTGATTTTATTAAAGGAAAGAATGTTGTCATGACCTTTGAACAGGATATGGATTGGTCCATAGACGGCGAACACGCCAAAACCGGAAATGTTGTGGAAATATCCAACTTGCAGACGGCGGCAACAATTATAAAGTAGGTAGATTTTATGCAGAGCAGTAAAGAATATTTTAAAAGCCTTTTAAAACTTCTGGCAGACAAAACCAGAGAAAAAGACTATATAGACGAAGAACTTATCATGATACCGGAGCTTTCCGAAGAGGGGCTTAAGGTGTCTATGGAATGGCTTAAAAACGAGGAATTTAAAGCCGCATTCAAGGGCAACACCACAGGCTATTACCTTGGTCTTTGCTCCAATGCCATAGGCGGAGGTATGCTCTATGCAAACGCCTGGGCAGACAACATTAAGGAGTTCAATCTCCTTCGTTACGATGAAATCTATGACGGTAGCGTATGGGAGAATATGTTTATTCTTGCGGAAGCCACCTCTGATATAGACAAAACCAAGTTCAGAGAGCTTATAATTTATCTTTTTGAAGCTTGGGTAAAAGATGTGTATGAGTATTTGCAGCTTGACAATGCCGGAGAGTATCTTATAGAATCTTTAAGAGCATTCTTCCTTATTGGTGCAGGCATTAAGCTTTGCATACTTGGATATTGATTTGTAAAACACATTGGATTTTTTAAAATTCGGTGTGTTTTTTGTTTAGAACTGGAAACATCGGAGATGTACTATGAAGACAAAAGATATGACCAAAGGCCACGCCGGGTCTTTGATATTAAAATTTGCACTGCCCCTTATGGCAGGTAACATATTTCAGGAACTGTACACCATTACCGACACCGCTATTGTAGGACAGTTTTTGGGTGTCAATGCTCTTGCGGCTGTGGGCTCCGGTGCGTGGATTACCTGGATGCTCTTTTCTGCCATCCAGGGCTTTACACAGGGGTTTTCCGTTCCTGTAGCCCAGGAATTTGGTGCGGGCAATATTGACGGTGTCCGAAAAAACATGGCCAATTCCGCCATTCTTTCGGTAGTTATATCCTTGCTTCTCGGATTGGGCGGTCAGCTTTTCCTAAGACCACTTATGGAGCTTCTCAACACTCCCAAAGAGATAATAGACGATGCACTTTTGTATATGCGGATATACTATCTTGCCGCTCCTGTAAGCGTCGCCTATAACTGGGCTTCCTGCAACTTAAGGGCTTTGGGAAACAGCAGTGCACCCCTTAAAGCCATGATAATAGCTTCCATAACCAATATAGTTCTGGACATATTGTTTGTGGGCCCTCTGGGATGGGGAATAGCAGGTGCCATAATAGCAACAGTTGTTGCGCAGGTTGTTGCCGCAACCTATTCCTTTGTGTGTCTTGCCAAAATAGATGTGGTAAGCTTTGACAAACAGTATTTTACTTTAAATATTCGCCTTGTAAAGAGGCTTTTGTATCTTGGTGTACCAATGCTTTTGCAAAATGTAATAATATCCGTTGGAGGTCTTGCGGTTCAGTTTGTTATAAACGGATTTGGCATTGTTTTTGTGGCAGCAACTACAGCCACCGGCAGACTATACAGCTTGTTGGAAACTGCAGGCATAT
>JAEIGA010010373.1_pt1 | contig 14122 bp, 11 predicted proteins | sample 9270691 | NCBI WGS metagenome assembly JAEIGA01 (sample SAMN17057246, study PRJNA624740) | gut metagenome | biome: biome; isolation source: fecal sample | host: Bos grunniens | place: China: Xizang | collected 2019 | reverse complement strand
GCGCCGTGTCAGTGATACTTTTCCGCAAAAGCCCTATATCCGAACTATTTACGACAAGCTCTGTTATTATTACGAATTGGCTCCCGGAGAGGGCGACGGTGCTCGCTTTGTGTTGGATATGGCCGACTTCGCATCTAGATATCATTTGAATATCAATCAGGTTCACAGCGCTTTAACGATTTTGAATCAGGCTGGTTACCTGGAATACAACGACGACCCCGACGACTATGCCCATCTGATGATGACCATCGATCGTGACGACTTGTATGATATTTCTTTTGATGAAAAGGAAGAAGATTTTCTGCAAGTCTTGTTGCGCTCTTATTCGGGATTGTTTGCCGATTATATTCCTATTCAAGAAGAAGTGTTGGCCGAGCGTTGCGGGTTGGATAAAAAGGAAATTTACCGTCTGTTCAACCGTTTGTCTTCGTTGGGCGTGCTGCACTATATTCCGCGACGTCAGCAGCCTTGCGTTATTTTTACGCATCCTCGTGTGGAAGGACGCGAATTGAATTTGGGCGAGGATGTTTATGAAACCCGTTTGCAACGTTTTGATGAACGTATTACGGCCATGGTGCAATATGCCTGTGACGACAGTGTCTGCCGTAGTAAACGTCTGATGCATTATTTTGGTCAGAAAAAAACATATAATTGCGGACAATGTGATGTCTGTCTGCAACGGACGGAAAGTGGTTTGCGTTATCACGAAGTGGAAAGCATCAAAGAGTCGATTATGACGGCCTTGGAGGATGGTCCGAAAGATTTGCGTACCTTGATGCAGCAATTGCCTTCGCCCGAAGAAAAATCTTTGGAAGTTTTACGTTATCTTTGTGACTCCGCTGAGATTAAAATGAAAGATTTTCAGTATGAAAAAGCTTGATTGGAAACATATTTGTATGTCTTGTCTGTTGTGCATTTTTGCGCTCATGCCGCTGTCGGCCGGGCCGCTGGTGTACAAAGTGGACTTGAAGGAAAATGTCAACAGTAGTTCGTTCTTGCAGATAAAGCAAGGATTGGCAGCGGCCCCGGCCGACAGCGCCACTTATCTGTTGCTACATATGAATACTTACGGCGGTGAAGTGTTGTATGCCGACTCTATCCGTAGTCTTTTGTTGAATGCGCCCATGCCGGTGGCGGTTTTCATCGATAGGAATGCGGCCTCGGCCGGCGCGCTCATCTCCATTGCTTGCGACAGTATCTATATGCGCGAAGGTTCAACCATCGGGGCTTCTACCGTGGTGAATCAGTCGGGTGAACAGGCTCCCGACAAATACCAGTCTTACATGCGTGCCATGATTCGCGCGACGGCCGAGGCGCAGGGTCGCGATCCGCAGATTGCCGAAGCAATGGTCGATGCCGATGTGGCTGTTGTTGGCGTTTCCGATTCTGGCAAAGTCCTGACTTTTACCGCTCACGAAGCCTTGCAGCATCATTTTTGCGAAGCTATCGTCGAAGATATTCCAAGCATCATCGAAGGCCGTTGGCAATTGCAAGATTACGAACTCAAAAGCTATGAATTCAAAACGAAAGATCGCCTGAAAGGCTGGTTGATGAACAGCAGTCTGCGCGCCATCCTGGTGATGATAATCGTGGCCGGTATTTGGTTTGAATTGCAGAGCCCGGGCATCGGTTTTCCCTTTGCGGCCTCAGTGATAGCTGCGGTTTTGTATTTTGCGCCTGCTTATATGGACGGCTTGTTGGCCAATTGGGAACTCATCACTTTCATTGTCGGTATGGTGCTGCTGGCCATCGAATTGCTCGTGATTCCCGGTTTCGGCGTTTTCGGTATCGTCGGCATCCTTTGCATGATGACCGGACTTTGCTTTGCTTTGGTAGGCTCCGATTTCAGTTTCTCGGTAGAAAGTCCGGCTTGGCAAGAATTTACATCATCCTTCATTTTGGTGATGTTCAGCATGCTTCTTGCGGTGATAATTTGTGCGTTGCTCAGTGCGCGTATTGGCAAGGGCAAAGGTTTGTTCTCGCGTATGGCTCTGCAGAAAGTGCAGGATGCTGCCGAAGGTTATGTTGCAGTGCCGGCCGATGAAATGTCTTTGCAAGTGGGCAAAGAAGGCGAGGCATTTACCGTTTTGCGTCCGGCCGGCAAAGTGCGTATCGATGGAAAAATATACGACGCGGTGGCCGAATTCGGCTTTATTGAAGCGCAAGAAAAAATAGTAGTCATTCGTTCGGAATCGGGATGCTTATACGTGCGTTCCCTTTCTTCTAAAGCATAAGACCATGAATTTTGTAGGAATAATTCCCGCCCGTTATGCTTCCAGCCGTTTTCCCGGCAAGCCCTTGGTGGATATTGGAGGCAAAACGATGATACAGAGAGTGTATGAACAAGCCTCTGCCGTACTCGACAGCGTGTATGTCGCTACCGACGATGAACGGATTTTTCAGGCGGTGCAGGCTTTTGGCGGACGTGTTGTCATGACTTCCGATCAGCATCGCAGCGGTACCGACCGTTGTGCCGAAGCTATGGGCAAGTTGTCTGGAGAAGCGCCTGATGTCGTTATCAATATTCAAGGCGATGAGCCTTTTGTCGACGCTTCACAATTGCAAGCCTTGATGGCTTGTTTCGATAGACCCGATACGCAGATTGCCACTTTGGTGAAACCATTCTCCGAAAAAGATAGCTACGAAACTTTGGCCAATCCCAATTCACCCAAAGTCTTGTTGAACAAAGAGGGCGAAGCCATGTATTTTTCTCGTTCCGTGGTGCCTTATTTGCGTAATGTTCCGCAAGAGGATTATCTGCAACATCATACTTTTTACAAACATATCGGTATCTATGCTTATCGCCGGGATGTGCTGACGCAATTGGCGGCCTTGGCGCCTACCGTGCTCGAAAAAGCAGAATCATTGGAACAATTGCGTTGGTTGGAAAATGGATATCGCATTCGTACAGCAATTACTTATGTTGAAAATGTGGCGGTTGATACGCCCGAAGATGTAGCCTTATGCTTGACAGAACTTGCCCGCCGAAAATAGGGGAGATGTTTTCCTTGACGGTGCCGCCACTTCATACTTCCATATTGAGTAGCGGCATTCCTTTGCGTTACCGCAATACGCATTGTCCCGATTTGTTGCGTGTCGATTTGATGATTCGTGCCGGTTCGGTATTTCAACAACGTCCTTTGGTGGCTGCTTTTACCAATATGCTGCTCAAGGAAGGTTGTCAGGATAAGACTTCTGCGCAGATTGCCGAACTTTTCGATGCTTATGGCGCCTTTTTGTATTATTCCATCGGAATGGAATATGCTTATGTCAATTTGTTGACGCCTAAAAAGTGTTATCGACAGACTTTGAGTTTGTTGCGCGATATTTATCTGAGTCCGGCTTATCCGCAGCACGATGTCAAGGTGGTGGTGGAACAGCGTTATCACAATTACTTGGTGGACAGGGAAAAGGTGCAAGTGCGTGCTACCACGACTATGAATGCGCTTTTGTTTGGCGAAAACCATCCTTATGGTCGTCAGTTGAAGGAAAGCGATTTTGAAGACTTCGACCGTGAACTATTGCTGGATTTTCATCGTCGATATTATTTGCCTTCGCGCACCGAGATGATTCTGGTGGGCGATGTGGGCGAGGAAGAATTGGCCATTACGGAAGAAATATTCGGTAAGCAAGTGCCCCGAACAACAGTTGCCGATGCGGTGGGCGACTTGCCGCCGGCACAGCCGGCGGCAAGCGGCAGCTACTTCATCCCCAAGGAAGATGCCCTGCAAGCCGCTCTTCGTTTCACTTTTCCATTGGTGGGCCAGGATCATCCCGATTTCGTTCCTTTGAAAGTACTCAATACCTTGCTGGGCGGTTACTACGGTAGTCGTCTCATGACCTCCATCCGCGAGGAAAAGGCCTATACCTATGGCATCTTTTCTTCGCACACCGTTTACCGCAACGCCTCTTACATTGATATTGAAACCCAGACAGATATTCGTTTTGTCAAGCCTTTGATAGCGGCGGTTTACGAAGAAATAGAGCGTCTGCAGAACGAAAAAGTCAGCGAAAAGGAATTGTCGATACTGCGTCAATATCTTTCGGGAGAATTCGCCCGCATGATGGACGGCCCTTTCACTTTGTCCGATTTGTATATTTCCACCGCTTCGGTGGGCATGCCGCTCTCGTCTTTGGAAACGCAGATGCAGGCCATGAAAGAAGTCAGTGCAGACGATTTGCAAACACTGGCCCAACGATATTTGCGCAAAGAATCGGCATACGAAGTCTGCGTAGGCGGTAAAAGCTTATAAATCAATCTATGGCGAAGGCGAAAGATACATACGGCAAAATTCTGAAATCGACCGGCATTTTCGGTGGTTCGCAAGTGTTCAATATCCTTATTGGCGTGTTGCGTACCAAAGTGGTGTCTGTCTTGTTGGGACCCAATGGTCTCGGCCTGATGAGCTTGTATCAGTCGGTGGTGGATATGCTGCGTTCGGTGAGCGATCTGGGACTCAGTTTCAGTGCGGTGCGTGATATTTCCTCGGCCCATGCTACCAACGATCGTTCCCGCATGGCTGTTGCACTGAGCGTTTTCCGTCGATTGCTTTGGTTTACCTCTTTGCTAGGCGCATTGCTTTGCATCCTCTTGGCTCGCCGCATCAGTCTGATCGCTTTTGACGATACCGCCCATGTGCTGCCCATCTCCTTGCTCTCGCTGGCTATTTTTGCCACCACACTTTCAGCCGGACAACGCGCTATTTTACAGGGAGTTCGTCGCATTGGCGATATGGCAAAAGCTAATATTTGGGGTAGTCTGCTGTCTTTTGTTTTCAGTACGATACTCTTTTTGTTCTTCGGAGAAAAAGCCGTCATTCCAGCCATTCTTATCATTGCGCTGACCATGCTTTCGGTGTCGGCCTTCTATACGCTGCGACTCAAATTACCCGCGACATCCTTGCCTTGGCAAGCTGTCTTCGCCAAAGGAAAATCTATGTTGCAGTTGGGCTTTTACAGTATGATGGTAGGCCTTTTTGCCACGGCAAGCGCATTTTTGCTGAGAGCGCTCATCAGAGATTGGAGTGACATCGACACGGTGGGTTGTTATCAGGCGGCTTGGTCCATTTCGGCCATGTCCTTGTCGGCGATTTTCAGTGCCATGGCTGCCGATTATTATCCACGTCTGTGCGAACTTTCCCACGACAATCACGCCATGACGGAATCGGTCAATCAGCAATATCGTATCTCGCTGCTCATTTCATCCCTGATAGTGATGCTGATGATACTAATGGCGCCACTGATTATCAGGCTTTTCTATACTTCCAAGTTTCTTCCTTCGGTAAGCCTTTTGCAATGGCAGATGCTGGGTTGTTTCCTGAAAGTGATGAACTGGCCCATGGCCTACGTGGTGCTTGGCAAAGGCAAAGGATTGTTGTTCATGCTGATAGAAACTGTTTGGTATGTGGTTTATGTGGCGGCTGTCTGTTTTTTGTGGCCTTACTTCGGACTGATTTCCGCCGGTTATGCCTATTTGTTGGCGCATTTGGTGTATACCTTGTTGGTGTACTTGCTTATCCGTCGATTGTGTGCTTTCCGCATGGCCGGCTACAATATTCGCATCACCTTGATTTTTTCTTGCATGATAATATTGGCATTTTGTCTGACACAGTTGACATTATCAAGCGGATGGATGTATATTTGCTCGTTTTTGTTGAGCCTCTTGGCTATCGTTTTTCTCTTGCTGGAATTTCGACAGATATTGTCGTGGCAGGAAATCAAACAAGCCATTGTCAAACGATTTAAAAGATAATGATATATGGAAAAGCCTTTGGTGTCGGTGATTCTGCTTTGTTACAACCAGGAAGATTTTATTGCACAAGCCATAGAATCGGTCTTGGCGCAGGAAACCGATTTCAACTATGAAATTATTTTGGGAGACGATGCTTCCGACGACGATACTTCGCATATCTGTCAGCAATACAAGCATATATATCCCGATAAGATAGTGTTGCAACTTAACGAGAACAACAAAGGCATTTGCCGCAATTATTTCGATTGTTTGATGTTGGCCAAAGGCGATTACATTGCCGATTGTGCCGGCGACGATTTTTGGTTGGATCCACATAAACTGCAACGCGAAGTAGATGCTTTCCGTGCGCATCCGCAACTGAGTTTTGTCTATGCTCGTGCTAAAAATTGGATGCAGAACCGTCAGGAATTCGAGGAACAAACATCGCCTTACCAAGAACAGATTTTCCGCGATAAGGATTTTGGTCCGGCGACGGCCGCTCGTTTTCTGTCGAAGCAATTCTTTCCCACAGTGGTTTTGTCGGCGGCAACTTATCGCAAGGAAATCGTTCTGAAAGCTTATCAGGCTTTTCCCGAAATCTTTATTGCTTCGTCGGTGGTGGCCGAAGATTTGCCCATCACTTCGGTGCTGTTGATGGCCGGTCCGGCATGCTATCTGCCTTACGATCATTTGGCTTATCGTGTGTTGGACGAATCGGTGAGTCATAGTCGCGACTTGTACAAAAAACATCGTTTCATCTGGACTTGTGCCCGTCAGACTTATCAGATTGCGCAGTGTTTAGGTTTGGGAAAGAAATCCATCAAGTCGTTCATGAAGCGAGCTTTGCGCGACGAATTGCATTATGCTTATCAGACGCGCAACGAAGATTTTGCCAAGGAAATTTTCAGTTTCTGGACCAGTACGGGTTATCGTAAGCGCCTGAAAGATTACGTCAAATATGCTCTGATTCTTATTCTTGCCTAAGTGATGAAGCATCGGATACTTTTTGTTATGTCTACTTTTCCGGCCCTGGGCGGCATAGAGAAGCTTAGTCTGCAATTGGCCCTGGCATTTCGTCAGGAAGGTCATGAGGTGGCTTTTGTTTCGTGGAAAAAATCGCAGACAGCTTGGCCCGATGCTGAAACCTTCACTTGCTATCGTCTTCCAAATCAGCGAGATATCAATGCTTTCGAGAATCTTTCCTATTTGAAGCAACTTATTTGCACGCAAGATTTCGATATTGTCTTGAACCAAGGCGTGGCTTCTTTGGTGTATCGTTTGTTTGATGCCGATGCCAAACATAAGGTAATCAATGTGTTGCATGCCGATCCTGCTTGGCTTTTCCAACGACGTCGACAAATGGATTTTCCTGTAGCTGCTTGGCGTCCTTCGCAATGGAAGTCATTGTTACGATATCTGTATATCAAGCTCTTTCCCTCTTTGTCGGATAAAAAGGTCTGTCGCATGCTTCGCGACGAAATACAACAATCGGCAGCTTATGTGCTCTTGCACGATTCGTATAAAACGCATGTGCTGAACGCTTTGGAAAATGCTTTTGCCTTGTCGGCCGACGAACGGCAAAGCTTGTCCGACAAAATGTTTGCGATTCCCAATCCGGTGACGACTTCGGCTGTGCGAACTTCGGCCGAAAAAATCATACTCTACACGGGACGTTTTTCCTGCAAAGACAAAGGTTTGGATATCTTGCTGCGTGTTTGGTCTAAGTTGGCAGCACTTTTGCCCGATTGGCACTTGCATTTGCGCGGCGATGGTCCGGATAAAGCCAAACTGGAACAAATGATTCTTCGGGAAAAATTGCCTCGCGTTTCGATATTGCCGCCCATTTGGGACGAAAGTCTGTATGCGCAAGCTGCTGTTTTTGCGTTGCCTTCGCGCACCGAAGCCCAGGGACTCAGTCAGATGGAAGCTCAGCAAGCCGGTTTGGTGCCCGTGCTGTTTCGTCTGAACGATATGATGGAAGAAATGTTGCAAAATGGCCAAAGCGGACTGTTGGTGCCTTGTTTCGACGAAGATGCCTATGCCGATGCGCTGCTCCGTTTGTGTCGCGACGAAGCTTTGCGCTGCGACATGTCGCAGCGCGCCCAAGCCCACATGAAAAACTACACGATAGAGCGGATTCTGCCGTCCTGGCTGCGTCTTTTTGACGATTTGTCGTCGGGCTTTTCTCAATTGTGAATTATTACTAATATTTCTTAACATATTAGCGTAAGCACTCGATTCGCAGTACCTTTGTGACATGATGAATCGTCTTGTTTTGTTAGCGATAATGTCGCTGTTTTTTATGGCTTGTCAGCCAACAGACGAATCACAGACCTTTACAGCCAAAGTTTATCGGGGAGATTTTCGTCACTACCTTCAGGTAGAGGGGACGGTATTGCCGTCAAAAACCATCCCTGTAACAGCTATCAATGAATTGCGTTGGTCTATGACCCAATGGGTGGTGGACGACGGTATTTATGTGCAGGAAGGTGATGTGGTTTGTGTGTTGGACAATACCTATTACGAAGAACTTCGCGAAACGGTTTCTCTTTATGTGGAACAAGGTCATCTCTCGTACGAATCGGGCGTGGCCAATTTGAAATCGCAATACGCCGAACTCGAAGCACAAGCCAAGAATAACGCCATCCAGGCGCGTCTCTCCCAATTGGATTCTTTGCAATTAGCTTATTACACGCCCAATCAACGTAAAATTGCCGAGCTGAATCTGCGCAAGAATGCCATCCAACAAGCCAAACTCGACCGACAATTGGCCACGATGAAAATTGTCAACGAAGCCGAATTGAAGCGTTTGGAAATGCAATTGCGTCAGTATCAGGAACTGGAAGAACAATATTCTTATGTGATGGATCACACCATCATCAAAGCGCCGGCCAGCGGTATGATTTTGTTGGTTAATTGTCCGGCCATGCCATCGCGCAAGTTGATGTCGGGCGATGAAATGCGTCAGGAAATCGGTATGATTGTGGTGGGCGACGAACGTCATGTACAGATGGAAGTGCTGGAACAGGATGTGAAGCGCATGGAAAGCGGTCAGGCGGTGAATTTTACTTTTCCCGGTTTGCCGGGCGTCAAAGCTTATGGTCGCATTCAATCTAAAACGCCGGTGAGTCGTCCTGTGGTGCAAGGTTCCAATGTGAACGTGTTCGATGTTACGGCGCAAATCGATTCTGCCACGGCGGTGCTCGATCCCGAAATCAGTGCCAACTGTCAAGTGCTGCTCAAACATATTCCCGATACCATTATTGTGCCCATGGTGGCTGTTTTCGACGAAGACAGCACGCGTGTGGTTTATGTCAAGCAAAAAGAAGGCAAACAATATCTGCGTAAGCCTGTTTCCGTGGTGGCTCAGTCGGAATTTGAGGCGGTGATTGGCCAAGGTCTGCAGGAAGGCGATATTGTCAGTCTGATTAAACCGGAAGATAATAAAATAGCTAAAGATCAATAATATGAGATTTTTTCGTACAACGAGTTGTTTGTTGTGTTTATTGTGGATGATGTCATGCGGTTCGCAAAAGAACAAGGATTTGGAGATTCCGGTAACGGAAGTGCGCCAAGGAACTTTCTACATCGACCTGTATGAAGAAGGTGATGTGCAATCGACCCAATCGCGTATCGTGTCTTCGCCCGATATTTCGTGGCGTTATGGCAACAACCTGAAAATTGCGACGCTTATCGAAGATGGTTCGGCCGTGGAAGAAGGTGATACCCTGATGACTTTCGATGCTACCGAAGTGCGCAAGGCTATCGTGGATGCCCAACAGCGTCTGGAACTTAGTTATGCCGAATTGGAAAAGATGAAGGCGCAGCACGAGAATTCGCTCGAAGGTCAGATATCCGATTTCGAAGTGAGCAAGATTTCTTTGGAAATTACGCGTCTTAATTTGGAATCGGCACAATATGAGGCCGATATTACGCGTCAGGAAATCCAATTGAGTCTGGAACAGGCCGAGATTTCTTTGCAACAAGCCGAAGAACAGATCGAGAATACTCGTCGTACGCAGAAAGAAGAACGCTATCAGAAGGAACTGAGCATCCATCAGTCGGAAAAAGAATTGCAAGATGCCAACTCGACGCTCGAGAAATTGGTGGTGAAAGCACCTAGTGCCGGTATCGTGATGATTCGAACCAATTATTCTACGCAGGCCAAATACCAGGAAGGCGAATCGGTGTGGAGTGGTCAGCAGATGATAGAATTGCCCAACTTGCGCGAACTGAAAGTGAATCTGAAGGTGAACGAAGTGGATATTTCCAAGGTGAAGAAAGGCCTGAAAGTGATGATTCGTCCCGATGCTTTTGCCGATTCTACCTATTGGGGCGAAGTGCAGATGGTTGCCAATTTGGCCGTGAACAAATCGAACAATTCCAAGATCAAGGTTTTCCCCGTCGAAGTGCTGATTACCTCGCCGGTGAATCAGGATTTGACCAAGGATCCCGAACTGATGCCCGGTCTGACGGTGAGTTGTCGCATTATCGTGGATGAAATTCCCGACCAGATTTTTATTCCGCAAACAGCTTTGTTCCAAGAAGATGGCAAAGACGTGGTGTATGTGAAAACGGCTTCTGGTTTCCGCACCAAAGAAGTGGAATTGGGTCAACGCAATACCGATTATGTTATTGTGAAATCTGGTTTGAAAGCCAAGGAACAGTTGGCCTTGATGTATCCTTATCCCAAGACGGAAGAGGCTAAAAACGAGAAGGAGGCTGCCGAATGAAAGCAATTAGATTCATAAACTTGCTATTGCTATCCTTAGTGCTGCTGACTGCCTGCGATAAAAAACAGGAAGAAAAGACGGTGCAGATGAAGGTGATGCGTGGCGACTTCATACAAGTGATAACCGAAAGCGGCGAATTGGTGACGGCCGATACCAAAACTTTCGTTATGCCGCGTTTTGGTCGTTATTGGTCTTCGTTCAAGATTATCGGTATGCTCGATCATGGCACTGAAGTGCAGGCCGGCGATTCCATCGTACAGTTCGATCCCAGCGCCGTGAAACAGTTTATCGTGGATAGAGAAACGGCTTTGGAAAACGAAATGGCCCAATTGAACAATCTTTTGGTGAATAACGAGATAGAAGCCAAACGTTTGGACGCGCAGAAAAAACAACAGGAAGCCGACTTCAATATGCGTAAATTGCGTATGGCCAGTGCTGAGTTTGAAACGGAAAAGAATCGTTATATCAGTCAGTTGCAATTCAAACAGGCAGAAATTAATTACGAAAAAGCCAAACGCAACATCGAATATGCGAAAGTGGTGGCTGCCAACAACGAAAAAATTCAGCGTATCCGTGTGGCGCAGGCCGAATCGATGGTGAAGATGGCTTACGATGTGCTGCCCAAACTGACCATTCGCACGCCGATTTCAGGCATCTTCCAAGTGGCTTCCACGCGTCGTGGTCGCGGTCCGATGCTCAAAGTGGGCGACGAAGTGCGCGTGGGCAACTCTTATGGCAGCGTGCCCGACATGACTTGGATGAAAGTGAAAACCACCATCAACGAAGTGGATCGTTCCAAGGTGTATGTGGGAATGCCCGTCATCGTACGTATGGATGCCATGCCCGAATTGACTTTCTCGGCCAAGGTGGAAAAAATCGGCCTTTTGTGTCGTCAGTACAGCAACAACGATTATCGTAAGGTCTTCGATGTGACAGTAAAAATCGATTCCAGCGATTTGCGTCTCAAACCCGGTATGACGGCCAGTTGTCAGATGATAGCCAAGGATTTGCACGACGTACTTTATATTCCTAATGAATGTTTGTGGCGCGAGGGTAAGCAATATTTTGTGCGCGTCAGCAATTTGTTGGGACAAGAAGATTTGGCGGTCAAGGTAGTGGGCCGCAATTCCTCTCATTCGGTAGTGGAAGGCGATGGTCTGCGCCAAGGTCAGACTTTGGTTCCCGTTGAATTAAAACAGACAGAAGATGCAGATTGATGAAATAATCAGAATCGCGATACACGCTTTGCTCGATCATAAGTTTCGTTCTTTCCTCACCATGCTGGGGATTATTTTCGGGGTATCGTCGGTGATTGCGATGTTGTCTATCGGCGAAGGTGCCAAGCGTGAAGCTATCGCCAAATACCAGGATTTGGGTGTGAACAATATCATTGTGCGCGAGCGCAATATGTCGAACGAAGAATTGGAGGAAGTGCGTGCCAAATTCTCACCGGGTCTTAGCCTGACGGACGCAGCTTCCATCAAGAAACTTTTGCCCACGGTGGACGATGTGGCGCCTCAAGCTGAACGCGAAGTGGAAACCCAACGTGGCGATGTCAGCACCAAATCTACTTTGATTGGTGTGACGCCGGCTTTTATCGAAATTCTGAATTACGAAATTGCCAACGGTCGTTTTATTACTCAGGAACAGTATGATGCGAATATGAAAGTTTGCGTGCTGGGCGCCGGTTTGGCCAAGTTGTATTTTGCCAACCAAGATCCTATCGGCCGACAAATCAAAGTGGAAGACCAATGGATGGAAATTATCGGTGTGATGGCTTCCAAGGCGGTGTTTACCGAAACCGTCGGCGAATTGGCTTCCCGCGACCTCAACAACGATGTCTATATTCCGCTGAGCACTTTCAACAAACGTTTCTCCAAAGATAATCTTCTGGACAGCGAAATCAAGCAGATTACCGTCAAGGTGAAGGATTCCAATCATTTGCTCGAATCTGCCGAAGTTATCAGACAAGTGGTAGATCGTCATCATTTCAACAACCAGGACTACAGCATCGTCATTCCTTACGAATTGCTCAAACAGGAAGAAAACGAACGTCGTATCTATAATTTTCTCTTGGGTGCCATTGCTGCCATTTCATTGTTGGTGGGCGGTATCGGTATCATGAATATCATGTTGGCCACGGTGATGGAACGTACGCGCGAAATCGGTATCCGTCGTGCCATCGGTGCTAGACGATCGGATATCATGAGCCAATTCGTCATCGAAGCGGTGGCCATCAGTATCACCGGCGGTCTGATTGGTGTCTTGTTGGGATTGTCTCTATCTTGGGGAATTGCGCTCTTTACCAATGTTACCACTTTTGTGCGCCTGTATTCGGTGTTGGTGGCTTTTACCTTTTCGGTGGTGGTAGGGGTTTGCTTCGGTTGGCTTCCCGCCCGCAAAGCGGCCAATCTTTCGCCCATAGAATCTATACGTTATGAATAAAAGCGAAGCCTTATGTTGATAGATATTAAGAACTTGACCAAAAAATACGAGATAGGCGACCTTTTGGTGCCCGCCTTGAACGGTGTGGATTTGAGTATCGATACCAACGAATATGTCGCCATCATGGGTCCTTCGGGTTCCGGAAAATCTACCTTGATGAATATTCTGGGTTGTTTGGATACACCTACTTCCGGCGAATATAAATTCCGTGGACGCGACGTGAGCTCGCTCAGCGATGATGAATTGTCGGCCATGCGTAATCGTGAAATCGGCTTCATCTTTCAGAACTTCAACCTTTTGCCCAAGATGACGGCTTTGCAGAACGTGGAACTTCCCTTGATGTATGCGGGAGTTTCTCGCGCCGAAAGGCGCGAGCGGGCTATTAAAGCCTTGGAAAAAGTGAGCCTGGCCGACCGTATGAATCATAAGCCATCCGAATTGAGTGGGGGACAGCGTCAGCGCGTGGCCATTGCCCGAGCCCTGGTGACCAATCCCGGTATTCTCCTTGCCGACGAACCTACCGGAGCGCTCGACTCTAAAACCGGTGTGGAAATCATGGCACTTTTCGATGAATTGCATCGCGAAGGCAATACCCTTATCGTTATCACGCACGAAAGAGAAGTGGCGGAATACAGTCGTCGTATCATCTTTATCAAGGATGGTGTCATTTCTTCGGACGAAAAGAACGATCGTCCCGATGATGTGGAAGAAGCCATCATGAGAACCCGCGGATAATCAATCGAATTGAAAACACTAAAAAAACACAGCCTCATGAAGAAAGTAATCCTTGGCTTGTTGGCCTTGCTGTCTGTTCAAATGGCGTCAGCCGAAGTATATCATCTGAATCTCGATCAGAGTGTAGCTATCGCCCGTAACAAGAGTGTGAATATGCTCAATCTGGAACAGGATAAAATGATTATGGAGTACGATATGAAAGCCACTTTGGCCGGATTGAAGACCCATATCGACATGAATTTCAATCTGCCTCAGTATACCGAGACCATCCGTAGTTTTGAAGATACGGCCGGTATCAGCTATTATCCTGTGCGTCAGTTGGGTTACAACGCCAATTTGAGTATCAATCAACCTTTGATTACCGATGGTCGTATCTATTTGTCCGGTGGATTGAGCAATACGGACGATATCTACAACTCCAAGCGATTGATGAATATGAACACGCGTATCGGTTTTGAACAGCCTTTGGATGCATTCT
>JAEIGA010010372.1_pt1 | contig 14122 bp, 9 predicted proteins | sample 9270691 | NCBI WGS metagenome assembly JAEIGA01 (sample SAMN17057246, study PRJNA624740) | gut metagenome | biome: biome; isolation source: fecal sample | host: Bos grunniens | place: China: Xizang | collected 2019 | reverse complement strand
TTCCCTCTTTGCGCAACTCGGCACCTTCATCGGCCACAGCCACAGCCAAATAGTCTACGTTGCACTCTTGCAGGGTGCGTCCCACCTCCAGCGCTCCTGCTCCATAGGCCGATGCTTTTACCATACAGATACTCTTCACCCCGTCGGCAAAGCTGTTGCGGTAGCGGTTGAGGTTGTTGCGCAGTGCGCTGAGGTTTACTTCGAGTATGGTTTGGTGCACCTTTTTCTCAAGCGCCTCGCACACCTCCTCAAAGCGGAATGAGCGGGAACCTTTTATCAGCACGCACTCATTCTGCATAGTCTTGAGCAATGGCGATGCAAGCAGCTCGGCAGTGGTAGCGAAAAAATGGCACTCTGTGGATGTTGTTGCGAATATATCGGCCTGTGATAGAATCTCACTGCCAATGCCAATAAACTTCTCTATTCCGCGCTTGGCTATGCACTCGAGCACGGTTTTGTAGAGAGTATGCGCGCTTTCCCCTGTCTGCTTTATGTCGGAAAGAATAAGCGTGTGTTTGAGCTCGGGCAGTGTGGCGCAGCGGCGCTCCATAAAATCGAGCGCAATGTCGAGTGATGCCGTGTCGGCATTGTAGCTGTCGTTTATTATTATGCATCCGCGTTTGCCCTCCTTCACCTCCAGGCGCATAGCTACAGGCTCAAGCTGTGCCATACGCTCGGCGATTGTCTCTTGTGGTATTCCAAGGCATAGCGCTGCCGCAAGACAGGTTATCGAATCGTCAATGGATGCGTTATCAACAAACGGGATACGGAAATTTCCTTTTGTGCTGCGGTGGCGGTATGTGATAGATGTGCCGGTGGCCATCTTCTCTACACTTTCAATGTAGAGTGGGCATTGGGGGTTGTTCCTTGACCAGGCGATTTTCTCGGCACCATCGGGCAGGGCTGTCAAACACTCGTTGAGCACGTGGTCATCGGCGTTGTAGATAACAGTGCTGCAACTGTTGAATAGCTTCATTTTTTCGCGGCACTTCTGCTGCAGGGTGGCGAAATTCTCTTGGTGGGCCCCGCTGATATTGGTGATTATGCCTATCGTGGGTTTAATTATGGGTTGTAGTTTCTCCATCTCGCCGCACTGCGAAATTCCGGCCTCGAAAATCCCCAGCGTGCTTTCATTGCGAAGCAACCAAACCGAAAGTGGTACACCAATCTGTGAATTGTAGCTGCGCGGCGAACGGGTAACGCTGTAGCTGCCGGCTGCAATTTGGTAGAGCCACTCCTTTACAATAGTCTTGCCGTCGCTGCCGGTGATGCCAATGACCGGAATGTTGAACTGTGAACGGTGGTGGGCTGCCACTCTTTGAAGGGCAGTCAGGGTGTCGGGGACAACAATGATGTCGGCATCATCAATGCCCTCGCACTCGGTGGTGCTGCTCACCACAAAATGTCTGACACCGCGTCTATATAGCTCCTGTATGTAGTTGTGTCCATTGCCGTGCTTGGTGGGTATGGCAAAGAACAGTGTTCCCTCGGGGAAGGAGAGTGAACGACTGTCGGTGAGCAGGCGCGTTACACGGCTATCAGGAGACGTCAGGTGCCCTTCGGCTCCAAGAATTCTTTTTATTTGTTCAACAGTGTATTGCATTGTGCTGTTTCGTTTTCAAAATCTATGTAGGGGTGCTCCTTTGAGAGCTTTTCAATCTTTTCCAATGTCTGCTCCACGAACAGAAGGTATGACGCCGATTTTGCATCAAAGGGGCGGTGTAACAGTGCGCGTGTGATTTCGGCCGTCTTTATGCACAAGGCCTGAGTCTCTTTGCTGAAATAGCATTTTGAGAAACATTCCCATATATACTCTACGGCTTTGGTCGAGGGGTGCAGCATATCATCGGCATAGTATCTATAGTCGCGCAGCTCATCCATCATAATCTCGTATGAAGGAAAGTAGCAACTGTTCTGCGGAAACATTTGCATTATTCTGTCAATGGCCAGCAGCAGTGTCGCCTTGCTCTTCTGATTGTCGTGTGCCCCGTCGCGCAAGTGGCGTATGGGGCTCACAGTAAACAGGAACTTTATTCCGGGGTTAGCGCTTACGAAACGTTGCATTACGGCGGCAAGTTTTTCTGTTATCTCTTCAATGCTCAGCAATCTGCGCGTGAACATATTGCCCGGCAGCTTGTGGCAGTTGCCGGCAATGGTGTTGTCGCTGTTGCGCGTGTAGGCATAGGCTGTGCCCAATGTAACTATCACCACGTTGCACTTGGTAATGCCATTGTGGGCCTGTGAGAGCCTGTGGTTTATGGTCTGTAGCAAATCCTCTTGGCTGTTGCGTGAGAAGTCGCTGTGGTGCATTATGCTGTGCCATTTCCCGTTGTGCTCAAAAAACTCGGGCGAGTCGGCTGTGAAAGGCCTGCCGTCGGCAATCCTTTCAAGCACTGTGGCAATAGAGAGTGGGTTGTATTGCACGCCGAAAGGGTTGGCGTCTATACTGAACTTGTGGTTGTGCAGCAGACGTCCTATGTTGTCGGCAAAGCAGGAGCCAATGAGCAGCAGAGTGCTTCTGTGTGAAATGTCCAGCGTGCCGGTGGGGAGCTCTACGGGGGTTGTAAAAAGCATTGTTTCGTAATTTGTATGCAAAAATAAACAACTTCATCAAGATTTGTGATATCTTTGCAATAAATTTGCATTTGGAGTGCATAATGGAATTTGGATAGATGTGCTCCGTAAATGAAAAGTTCAGATGGAAGAAAATACAAAATATCCGTTGCTCAATAGCATTGACTCGCCTGCCGACCTGCGCAAACTGCACGAAAAACAGTTGCCCCGCTTGTGCGATGAGCTCAGAGCATTCATCATAGACTCTTTGGCCAACAATCCCGGACATTTCGCCTCGAGCCTTGGTTCGGTGGAGCTGACAGTGGCCTTGCACTATGTGTTCTCTACCCCCGATGATAAATTGGTGTGGGACGTGGGTCATCAGGCTTATGGGCACAAGATACTCACCGGACGACGCAATCGTTTTCACACAAACCGCAAGTTTGGCGGTATAAAGCCCTTCCCCTCGCCCGAGGAGAGCGAATATGACTCTTTTGTGGCAGGCCACGCTTCCAATTCAATATCGGCAGCGCTTGGTTTGGCAGTGTCGGCCGGAATGAAGGGCAGCAATGAGCACGTGGTTGCTATCATTGGAGACGGCTCAATGAGTGGTGGCTTGGCCTATGAAGGCCTGAATAATTTGGCAAATGCTCACAGCAATCTGCTCATAATACTCAATGACAATAATATGTCAATAGACAAGAGCGTGGGCGGAATGAGTGAACTGCTGATCTCTATGCACTCCTCTAAATTTTACAATAAGGTGCGCTATGCCATAGCACGTGGGCTTCGCAGGATTGGTCTTCTCAACGAGCGTCGTGCCAGTGCTCTCACTCGCTTCAATAACGGCCTCAAGGCAATGCTCTTCAGGCAGAATAACTTTTTTGAGGGAATGAGCGCGCGCTATTTTGGCCCTATAAACGGCCACAATGTTCTTGAGCTTGTGCGTATGTTGCGTAGCATAAAGGATATGACAGGTCCCCGTATGCTCCACATTCACACTGTAAAGGGTAAAGGTTGGGAGCCTGCCGAAAAAAATGCAACACTTTGGCATCAGCCGGGTATCTTTGATGTTGAGACAGGCGAGCGCATTGTGAGGGAGGGTGGCTCTCCCCGTTTTCAAGACGTGTTTGGTGAGACACTCGTTGAACTTGCAAAGATGAATAGCAGTGTGGTGGGGGTAACTCCCGCTATGCCCACAGGCTGTTCTATGAACAAACTTCAGGCCGTCTTCTCCGAGCGTTTCTTTGATGTGGGTATTGCCGAGGGACACGCGGTAACCTTCTCGGCAGGTCTGGCCAAGGGTGGTATGTTGCCATTCTGTAATATCTATTCTTCATTTATGCAGCGCGGATATGATAACCTCATTCACGATGCGGCATTGCAGAAACTTGATATGGTGCTCTGTCTCGACCGTGCAGGCATTGTGGGCGAGGATGGCCCCACACATCACGGCGCCTTCGACCTGGCCTATTTGCGTCCGGTGCCGAATATAACAATTTCATCGCCCTATGATGAGCGTGAACTGCGAAGGCTTATGTACACGGCTGCACAACCCGGTGCCGGTACTTTTGTGATACGCTATCCGCGTGGAAAGGGTGAATTGCTCGATTGGCGCTGTCCGCATGAGACTGTTGAGGTGGGTACCGGACGCCTGATTTCCGACGGCTCCGATGTTGCATTGCTGACAATAGGCCCCATAGGTAAACAGATGGAGAGGGTTGTTGCCGAAGCTGCCAAGCTTGGCGTTAGCGTTGCTCATTATGATATGCGCTTCCTTAAGCCTATTGATGAGGCACTATTGCACGCGGTAGGCAAAAAATTCAGCCGCGTTGTAACGCTTGAAGACGGCACGGTGAAGGGTGGTCTTGGAAGTGCTGTGGTAGAATTTATGGCAGCCAACGGCTACTCGCCGACAATAAAGGTTATGGGTATTCCTGATGCCTTTGTGGAGCACGGTACCCCTGCCGAGCTCTATAAGATTTGCGGTATGGACAATGCAAGTATCCTTGCAGCAATTCTTGGTATGATGGGTGCTGAGAGAAAATAGAACATACGATGCCCGTGAACGGGCTTGCTGATATAAAAGTTTTACTTCTATGAGAATAGTAATTGCCGGTGCCGGTGCCGTGGGCACGCACCTTGCCAAGATGCTTTCTGTTGAGAATGAAAATGTGGTGCTCCTTGATGAAAGCGAGGAGAAACTTGCCAAGATGGAGACGTCGTTCGACCTCCAGACAATAGTAGGCGACCCCACAAAGATATCGGCACTGGTTGATGCCGGTGTTGGCCGCGCCGACCTTTTCGTGGCTGTAACCCCTGATGAGAGCCGCAATATAACGGCGTGCATACTTGCCCACTATCTTGGCGCAGAAAAGACAATTGCCCGAATTGACAACTATGAGTATCTGCAACCCAAACACAAGGAGTATTTTGCCTCTCTGGGTGTGGACTCGCTCATCTACCCCGAACAGCTTGCTGCCGAGGAGATTGCCACCAGCATAAAGTATAGCTGGATGCGTCAGTTGCTTGAGTTCGGCAACGGTGCACTGGTGATGGTGGGTGTAAAGGTGAGAGCCAACGCCTCAATAATAAATATCCCCTTCAAGGAGCTTCCACACGACATCCCATATCATATAGTGGCAATGCAGCGTGGCGATGAGACAATAATCCCTCGTGGTAACGATATGATTCTTGCCGATGACATTGTCTGCTTTATGACAACCAGAGCAAATATCCCCCACATAAGGCGAATATGCGGCAAGGAGGAGTTCTCCGAGGTGAAGAGTATTATAATAATGGGTGGCAGCCGCATTGCAGTGCGCACCACAAAGCTCGTTCCCGACGATATTGATATCAAGATTATAGAGAGCGATTTAAACCGTTGCCACAAACTGTTGGGCCTGGTCGATGATAGGATAATGGTGATAAACGGCGATGCGCGCGACCCCGAGTTGCTGCGCAGCGAGGGCATCGAGAACACAGATGTGTTCATTGCCCTGAGCGACAATTCCGAGACAAATATCCTTGCCTGTCTTGCTGCCAAGCGTGCCGGCGTGTGCCGTGCCGTTTCCGAGATAGAGAATATCGACTACATCTCTATGGCCGAGAAGATGGACATAGGCTCTGTCATTAACAAGAAGAAATTGGCGGCAAGCAACATCTTCCAGATGATGCTCAAGACCGACGTGTCGAGTGTGAAGTGTCTCACCTTTATACAGGCTGTGGTGGTTGAGTTTCCTGTCAATCGCGAATGTCTGATAACAAGCAAGCCTGTGAAAAATCTGGGCTTGCCCAGTGGCGCCAACATTGGCGGTCTCATACGCAATGGCGAGGGTATGCACGTTACAGGTAACACGATGATACAGCCCGGGGACCATATAATCTTCTTCTGCCTTGAGAACGTTCTCAAGAAACTGGAAAAATATTTCAAATAACTATGCTCCATCCAAAGGTTATATTCCGTATCATTGGAATGTTGCTGTTCATTGAGGCTGCATTCCTTTTAAGCAGTGTGGGTGTGGCTCTTTTCTATGACGAGCACATTATAGTTCCATTGCTTCATTCTATTGCTGCAATGGTTGGCGCCGGTAGTCTGTTCGTGCTTTTGTGCAGAGGTCGCGAGCGCAACATATCGCGCAAGGATGGCTATATCGTGGTAACTCTTTGCTGGTTGTTCTTCTCGCTTTTTGGTACATTGCCCTATATTTTCAGTGGTTATATACCTAACTTCACCGATGCTTTCTTTGAGACAATGTCGGGTTTCACCACCACTGGTGCCACAATTCTCAACAACATAGAGGAGCTACCAAAGTCTCTGCTCTTTTGGCGAATGATGACGCACTGGGTTGGTGGATTGGGTATTGTGTTCTTCACCGTAGCTGTGTTCCCAATCTTTGGTCTTGGCGATATAAACCTCTTCTCGGCCGAATCGGTGGGGCCTATGCGTGCAAAGCTGCATCCTCGAATATCGGTTACGGCACGTTGGATATTGACAATATATATTGCACTGACAATAATATGTGCAGTTTCGTTGAATATTGCAGGAATGGGTTGGTTCGATTCCGTGTGCCACGCAATGTCTACCATTGCAACCGGTGGCTTCTCTACCAAACAAGCGAGCATTGCGGAATTCAACTCCCCGGTGATAGAGTATGTGATAACGCTGTTTATGTTTCTTGGCGGTGTCAATCTCTCGTTGCTTTATATGACAATCTTCAAGTTGCGTCCAATGAGTCTGTTGCGCGATACCGAGTTCCGCACCTATGTGGCAGTGGTCATCACCTTTACGCTTGTTATAGCTTTGGGGCTCTATTTTACTTCTGATATGGGCGTGGCGGCATCGATTAGAACATCACTCTTTCAGGTGGTGTCGTTGCAGACGACAACCGGATATGCAACTGCCAACTACGTCTTGTGGCAACCTCTGTTGTGGCTGATGTTGTGTGCTCTAATGTTTATTGGTGCCTGTTCGGGCTCAACGTCGGGTGCTATGAAGTGCGCGCGCATATCTATACTTTTTAAGGTGATGTGGAATGAGTTCAAGCGCATTGTGCATCCCAATGCTGTAATTCCCGTGCGAATGACGGGGCGCATAATTCCCACTACAGTACAGTCGGCAATACTGGCCTATACTGTAATATATATCTTTATGCTTGTAGTGGGTATCTTTGTGAATGTGGCATTCGGCATCGATTTTATCAACGCCTTCGGTCTTTCGGTAACCTCGGTGGGAAATGTGGGTCCGGCTCTTGGGAATTATGGCCCAATGGACTCATTTGCGTTGCTGCCGGACGGTGTAAAGTGGTTCTGTGCCTTTCAAATGCTTGTTGGACGTCTTGAGTTCTTTGCAGTGCTGTTGCTCTTCACTCCGATGTTCTGGAAAAGGCGTTAAGTATTTATGTAAACCATTGATTCTCTATGGCTGCTTGCCCTCAATCTCGGCAAGCAGTTTTTCTATGTCTGCTTTCAAGCGCAGATAAGGTGCCGTGCTCTTGTAGTTGGTGTTCTTGTTGAGCATCAGCGCTACGTCGCATTGGCTGTGGCGGTAGGATGAGAGTTCGTTCGAATACTGTTGCCGGTGGTAGGCCAGTCGCAATATCTCTGTCTCGCGTTTGTTGCGCAATTGTCGGCACACGGGAACGAGCACGCGCAGCACCACGTTGTTCATAATGTGGTGTCCTTGAATGTAGAAATAGGTTTCCTCGGGTGTGATGCCCAGTGAGGGAAGCTCCTTTAACAGTTCTTTGTGCTCGGGGATAAACTGTGGAAACTCTTTCTCTAACAGCTCAATGTTGTGCTTTACGCGTTTGTCAAGCTGTTGCAGCGAATAGGCCGGCTTGCCCACAGTGAATGATGTGAGGCGCACTATCTCGCAGAACTTGAGCATACTCATTGTGTTGGTGTCGTTCTTGCGGTAGAGCAGTATGTTCCACACAAAAAGTGGGTAACAGATGAGCGAATATATTTTGAAGAACTCCTCAAAGTTGATGATGTTGCTGTCGTTGAGGGTGCTTAGCACGCAAATTTGTTTCAGGCTTTCGGCGTTGCACTTCAGGTTCTCAATTGCATAGGCATAGGTGTGCAGAATATATTTGTTGCTTATGAGCTGGCGCGAGGTGGATGTGCTTCCTTGCAACAGATAGTCGTAGTCGCTGTCTACGCAGGCTATCATATTCTTTCCATAGGCATTGCCCAGCAGGTTCATCATTGCACGTTTCTTTCCCTTGGTGAGGTTGGTGCGTGCCGGCAGCATAACCTCGAAATGAAATTTCTCATCTTCATAGTCGTCGAACACCGAGCGCCAGAATGAGATGTCATCATAACTCTCCACGTATGCTATGATGCGGTGCTTTGCGTTCTTTGGGCGAAGTGAGTTTGCTGCCTCAATGAATCTTGAGTTGAGATATTCGGTAAGTTTTTTCATATCTCACTTTTTTAGCCGTTTTGCTACTCTGTTATGTCGCTTATTTCGGTTACCGCGTCCATCCAACCGTCCATTATTATGGCAGGGGAGTGGGTGCATAGTATTATTTGCGTGTTGGGGTTCAGGGTGCGCACAAGGGTTATGAGTCTTTGTTGCCACTCGATGTGCAATGATATTTCGGGTTCGTCCATCAGCATCACTCCCGGGCGATTCTCCTGCACCAAAGCTGTGAGGAGGATTACAAGAATCTGCTTTTCACCCGATGAGAGCATATAGGGTTGCAGTTGCTCGCCATATTGTGTGAACATAATTTCGTTGCTTTCGCGCACAATTGTCTTTGCGGTGGGGGCAAAAAGTTCATCTACAAGGTCTTGAAACTGTTTCTTTGGCTTTGTGAGTTCGGCGGCCAGTCTTTGGTCATCGGGGTTGCCCGATGTGAGCAGCCCGATAATGCGGTTGCCAATGTTCACCTGGTAGTTGAGATAGCGGCGTTGCAGGTTGTAGAGCTGCCAATCGAGCTCGGTGCGTATGTCGGCACCCGACACCTTCTCGAGCATCTCGCTGCTCATTATGGGACGGTCGATGCTGCTTATCACGTCGAAGTTGATGCTGGTGGCATCCTCGGGATAGAAGGTTACCTTCACGCCATCCTCGGGCTCTGCGGTGAGGCGCCCTTCGCGCATTATGTCAAGGTGCCTTGCCGAGCGGTTGATGATAGTGCTCTTGCCCACACCATTGCTGCCGCTAAGGATGTTCACATCGGGGCGCAGCTCCCACACAACGTGCTTGCGGTTGCTCCACAGCGATTCAATCTCTATGCTCTTTATGTATTGTGCCAATTTTTCCATAGTGATTCCTCCTTTTTTGATGTTGCCTGCCGGCACTGCAAGCAAATTTATACAATGTCCGGTTAAAAACAAACACCTTGAAGTGAATTATCATTAAAAAAAACAAAATAGTTGCTTGGGCTGTTGTTTGGCTCTAATTTGTTTTTATCTTTGCGGTAAACCGCGAATATAAACTGCACTCGCTGTGAAATATCAAAGCATAGCTTTGTATATCTCGCTCGTTTGTGTGTAAAATACACCGGTATGCCGGGTTCTGTGGCGGGTTACACTCTTTTAAAACTATTAGCTATGATACGTGTCTATTGTAAGAATAACGGTGTTACCAAGGAGTTTCAATGTGGAGTATCGCTTCTCGAAGTGTATGAAGCGATGGGGCTCGATATGCCCTTTGGTGTAATTGCCGCGCGTGTGAATAATGTTACGAGGGGGCTTGCCCTAAAACTCTATCGCCACAAGGATGTGGAGTTCGTTGATGTAACCGCCGCCGATGGAATGAGAATGTATGTGCGTTCACTCACATTCATCTTTATGAAGGCGATGAATGAGGTGTTCCCCGGTGAGACTGTGCGCTTTGAGAATGCAATATCCAAGGGCTACTATTGCAGGATGGCAACGCCGCTCACCGATGAGCAGGTGGCACTGGTGCGCAACAAAATGCGTCTTATAGTTGAGAGCGATATTCCATTTAAACGTGTGGAGTGCCACACCCAGGATGCCATTGAGATATTTGAGCGCATAGGACGCACCGACAAGGTGAGCCTGCTCGAGACACAAAATAACCTCTATACAAGTTACTATGAGCTCGATGGCTATGTCGATAGTTACTACAACGGCCTTGTGCCAAGCACGGGCTACATCAGGCTGTTCGAGATTGAGAAGTATGATGATGGTGTGCTGCTGCGTGTTCCCAACAAAGATAATCCACTGGTGCTCGAGGATAAGGTGCCCCAGGAGAAGTTGCACGAACTTTTCGAAGAGCGTCTGCAATGGCATCAGAAGATGGGTGTTGAGACCATTGGCGATTTCAACAAGGCGGTGTGTGCAGGGTTTGGCACCGACCTTGTGAATATCTCCGAGGTGTTGCAGGAGCGTCGTCTCTCGCAGATTGCCGATCTCATTCAGCAGCGCGGGGCAAGGGTGGTGCTCATTGCCGGTCCATCTTCATCGGGCAAAACAACCTTCAGCAAGCGTTTGGGAATTCAACTTCTCGCCTGCGGTATGAGGCCCTATGCGATATCGCTCGATGACTATTTTGTGAATCGCACACTCACCCCTCGCAAGCCCGATGGTGATTATGATTTTGAATCTATCCACTCCATTGATTTGCCCTATTTCAACGACTCGCTCAAGCGTATCCTTGGGGGCGAAGAGGTGGAGCTGCCCACCTATAATTTCAAGAGCGGTGAACGCGAGTTCAATGGTAAGCGCTTGAAACTCGAGCCGCATATGGTACTGGTTATTGAGGGTACACACGCGCTTAACCCGATGCTCACCGAGCAGGTCCCCGATGAAGACAAATTCCGTATATATGTATCGGCCCTTACATCCATTAAACTCGACTATCACAACTACATCTCCACGTCGGATAACCGTTTGCTGCGCCGTATGATACGCGATGCCAAATATCGCGGCTATCCAGCCAGGGAAACAATAATGCGCTGGCCCGATGTGCGCCGCGGTGAGGAGAAGTGGATATTCCCCTATCAAGAGAATGCCGATGTTATGTTCAACTCATCGCTATTCTATGAGTTGGCTGTATTCAAGGCGCAGGCCGAGCCGATGTTGCGTGCCGTGCCCGAGAATGTTCCCGAGTATTCCGAGGCGCAAAGGCTTTTGCGTTTCCTGGAATATATTGTACCTTTGCAAGACAAAGAGATGCCGCCAACATCGCTTGCACGCGAGTTCCTTGGAGGAAGCAGCTTTAAATATTGATTATAGTCCCGGAAAATGGCCGATAATTCTTATACACAGACACAACAACAGCAACAGGCGCTCACGCAAACCCTGTCGCCGCAACAGTTGCTTGCAGTGCAACTGCTTGAATTGACGACAATTGAGGTTGAAGAGCGTGTTCGCGGCGAGGTAATGGACAACCCCGCTCTTGAGGCTGTTGAGCCCGATAGGCAGCTTGCCGAGGGTGGCGGGGATGAAGGCCTTCAAAGTGATGCCGGGGATATCTATTCTATTGACGCCGATGACGACTATAGCGGCAACGATGATATCCCCGTTGCCTATGGCGGCTCCCACTCCTATGTTGATATCCCTGTGAGCGATACGCTTTCATTTGGCGATACCCTTATGGAGCAACTGGGCGAGCTTCCACTCTCGCCGGTGGAGATGGCGGTGGGCGAGTACCTCATTGGCTCGCTTGATGAGGACGGGCTTTTGCGCAAGCCACTCTCCGAGATTGAGGATGAACTGCTCATCTATAACAATTTGGATGTCGCACAGGAGCGGATACTTTCAATGCTCAAGACTATACAGGCTTTTGAGCCGGCCGGAATAGGAGCGCGTGATTTGCAAGAGTGCTTGCTGTTGCAACTCGAGCGCAATGCCCCGGGAAAGGATGTCTCTTTGCCCCGCCGTATTATAACCGATTGCTATGATGATTTTACCGCGAAGCGTTGGGATGCCATTGCCGAAAAGTTGGATGTTGGCCGTGAGGAGTGTCGTGCGGCCATTGCTGTCATTGTGCGCCTTAACCCAAGGCCCGGTGCTTCGCTTGCCGAAGGGGTGGGGGTGAGCCGCCAGCAGGTGATGCCCGATTTTGTGCTCGAAGTGGTTGATGAAAAGGTCTACGTGTCGCTCAACAATGCTCACATCCCTTCTTTGCGTCTGAATGATGACTTTGTGGGTATGCTCAACGGCCAAGCCGTTGATGGCAATGCGGCCCAGCGTGCGGCAGCACAGTTCCTGAAGCAGAAAATAGATGCAGCTAAAGGGTTTATAAGTGCTGTGCAGCAGCGCGAGGCCACAATGCTCTCTACAATGCGTGCCATAGCCTCTTTTCAGGCGCCCTATTTCATTGGAGGCGGCGATGAGGCACTGCTCAAACCAATGATTCTCGAGGATATAGCAAAAGCTACGGGTTATGATATCTCCACCATTTCGCGAGTGTGCAACAGCAAATATGTGCAAACCCCGTGGAGCATAACCCCTCTTAAATACTATTTCAGCGATGCTGTGTCAATGGTCGATGGCAGCAGTCGTTAGGTCTATGACCTGTTGCGCGTGATACAGGAGACTGTAGATGCCGAGGATAAGGGAGAGCCTTTGACCGACCAGGCTTTGCAGGAGCTGCTCTCTGAGCAAGGGTATAACGTGGCACGCCGCACAGTAGCCAAGTACCGTGAGCAGTTGAATATTCCGGTAGCCCGGTTGCGAAGAGAATGACCCACAAAAAATATCTTCTATGAAACGCTGTACCACCTTTTTATTTCTGCTGTTTGCCGTTTTGGTGCAAATGTTGGCGCAGGGCGATGATTTTCCCGTGGTTATGGAGTGTGAGATGCAGAGCGAAATTCTGGGATGCACAAAGAAATATTGTGTATACCTGCCCCAGGGATATTCCAATGAGAACAGGGCTTTCCCTGTGCTGTATCTGCTACACGGCCTTACCGACACTCACACAGCGTGGCGCGACAAGGGAAATGTGCAGGATATTGCAACAGAGATTTTTCAATCGGGCAAGGCACAGGAGATGGTGATTGTGATGCCCGATGCAGGTACCACATACGATGGATACTTCAACAGCAATGGTTGGCGCTACGAGGATTTCTTCTTCCAGGAATTTATTCCATATATAGAGAAACTGTATCGCGTTGTTCCCGACAGGCAACACCGTGCAATAGCCGGCCTGTCAATGGGCGGTGGTGGAACTGCCTGGTATGCTATCAACCACAGCGAAATGTTCTCAAGTGCCTATGCAATGAGTGCGCTTATGGGGCTTGTGGAGAATAGCTGGATAACGCACGACCCCGATGCCCGCCGCAGGGCCTTTATGGAGAGTGCTGTGGCAAACAACAATATTACTGCCATTGGAAATTTCTCAAAGGAGCAGTGTGCCGAGGTTGCAAAGGTGCGTTGGTTCATTGATGTTGGTGATGATGATTTTCTCTTCGACAACAATATGGAGTTCATAAAGGCAATGCGCTCCAGGCACATCCCCTACCAATTGCGTGTGCGCGAAGGTGGGCACACGTGGCAATATTGGCAGGAGGCGCTCTACATCGCACTGCCGTTCATTTCTGAAAGTATGAGCAAATGAAATGCTTATTCCGGATATTGTTTGCAGTTTGCAAAAATAACAGTAAATTTGCAGTAACAAGAGTGTGGTGGGCCGTTGCTTATCCCTCTGCGCTGAAAACTATCTAGTAATTATGGCAAAGCAGAATATAACAATTGAAGAGGTTAAGGAGGACCTCCGCTATCTGCGTCTGCTGGCACGTGATTTTCCCACAGTGTCGAGCGTAACAACCGAGATTATCAATCTTGAGGCAATCCTGCACCTTCCCAAACCGACAGAGCACTTCCTTGCCGATGTGCACGGCGAGCACGAAGCTTTCCAGCACATCCTGCGCAATGCATCGGGTAACATCAAACGCAAGGTGAATGACCTTTTCGGCGATGCCATCACCGCCGAGGAGAAGAAGGACTTGTGTACGCTGATATATTATCCCGAGGAGAAACTGAAACTTGTGGCACAGTCGGATATTGACCTTGACGAGTACTATAAGCGCCCTCTAAACCGCCTTATTGTGGTGTGCCGCAATGTGTCATCGAAATACACTCGTTC
>JAEIGA010010371.1_pt1 | contig 14124 bp, 8 predicted proteins | sample 9270691 | NCBI WGS metagenome assembly JAEIGA01 (sample SAMN17057246, study PRJNA624740) | gut metagenome | biome: biome; isolation source: fecal sample | host: Bos grunniens | place: China: Xizang | collected 2019 | reverse complement strand
GCTGGCTGCATACGAACTCCTCTGCTCCATGAACGACACGGTGACCCACTGCATCGATATCCTCGAGAGTCGAGAGAACACCATACTCCTTGTCAAGAAGCGCATCGAGAACAGCCTTGATACCCACAGTATGGTTCTCGATAGGCATTTCCTTCTCGAACTTCTCCTTTCCTGTCGGCTGATGCTTGAGGCATCCCACTTCCATTCCGATACGTTCAACAATACCCTTCGCAAGAAGGTCATAAACCTCATCGTTCTTCATATCAAGAAGCTGATATTTCAATGAAGAACTACCACAATTAAGTACTAAAATGATCATTTTATAATGTTTTGATTTCTATTTCGAGTATATCTACGCAAAGTTACAAAAATAATAACTACTTTAGCAAAAAATAGGAACGAAATGAAAGCGGAGAGAGAGATAGTGTGGGTAGCGTTCCCATTTGCCGCCGCAGTAGCGGCAGCAGTCATCATCGGGGGTTCCCTCAGATACATCAATCCTGCATACCATATTACCTCGTTGTGGGCAAACATATTGTCTGCAGCAGTGTTGCTGCTATCCATGAAGAGGGACTGGGGAGCACATTTACAATGGGGTCTGATATGGGCATGCTCACTATCTTGCGGAGTATTTGTCGGGCTGAACGGACTGGAGCTGAATATCAGCGGACTTGCATCGGACGGACCACTCGCACAAACAGCACAGAGGTGGGCAGCAGGATTGGAAGGGATGATTGAAGGGATCCCATTCAAAGAAAGCCATACCGGAGGAATAGTCAAAGCGCTACTGACCGGAAACAAGGAAAACATCCCGCCCGAAGTCACTCAAGCCTTTAGAGACAGCGGGGCATCGCATATCCTTGCCTTATCGGGGCTTCACCTTGGAATCATATACATGATTGCAGCACGATGTCTAGCCATAACAGGAAACTCAAAAGCAGCACGTACACTCCGATCCTTGCTTACAGTCTCATTATGCGGATTGTACACAATTGCGACAGGCGCCGGAGCCTCGATTACGCGTGCCTTCATCTTCATCGCGCTGAAGGAAACTGCTGAAATTACCGGAAGAAGGGCTGACCTGAAAGGCATCCTTGCCGCATCTTTGATGATCCATGTCACATTTGACCCTCTGGCAGTCACGGAAATCGGTTTTCAGCTCTCTTATGCAGCGATGCTCGGCATTGCTTTCATCTATCCAAAACTGAAAGGTTTATGGAAGAACAACTGGCCTGGTCTGAAATGGATCTGGAATTCTGCTGCACTTTCTGTCTCGTGTCAGCTCACGACAGGTCCGCTTGCCTTTCACTATTTCGGGACATTTCCGCAATACTTTCTATTGACCAACCTGCTGGCAGTTCCACTTACAGGCCTCATCATTCCGGCTGCTCTATTAACGGTAACCTTGACCGCCATGAACTGCTGCCCTGAAATTGTATCTGCAACAACAGAGCAGCTTATAATGTGGATGACAGATGCATTAAGAATCATTGCATCAATGTAAGGCATCACTGTTCCTCCAGCACGAATCCTGGAGTACACCAAGTCTTGAACTCCCCGTCTTCATCATAAATGAGACAGGCTTCCATATCCTTGCGTCCTGACAGGAAAGTCTTGGATTCTTCCAGACCGATCACCATACAATATGTTGCATAAGCATCAGCTGTCATTGCATCAGGAGCGATAATGGTTGCACTCAGAAGAGAATGATCTACAGGATATCCTGTACGAGGGTCAATCGTGTGAGAGTACTTTTTCCCATCCTTTATGTAGAACTTACGATAATTTCCGGAAGTCACGACCCCATGCGGTCCTGCAGGAACTTTAAATATGGCCTGTAACTCAGCTCCGGATTCATTGTTTCCATCCACTGGTCTGTCAATCCCCAACCTCCATGGTTTTCCCTGCGGATTCTTTCCGTCACAATATATCTCACCAATATTCACAAGCATATCCTTGACACCGATCGAATACAGATATTCAGCGACAAGATCACAGCTATAACCTTGCGCAATGGCATTGTAGTTCAATTGAGGCAACACATCCGCCCTTTCTATCAGCAGATCCGCAGCATTGATGGTCGGGCCACTGAATTCGCGGGATGTCGCATAGCATCTGCGAAGTCCACTATTGACTCTTGCAGAGTCTACGTCGTCATCAGAAGGTACTCTGCCACTTTTGAAGCCAAATCCCCAAAGGTCAAAAAGAGGAGCTGAGGCTACATCGACAACACCCCCTGTTTCAGTATATATACGATATCCTAAATCATATGTATCCATGAACAGTTTATTTGGAACAATGTCCTCACCTGCATTGAAGCGGCTTAACAGGGACTTTTTGTTATATCCTGAAAGAGTCACATCGATCTGATCGAGAATTGCCTGGACAGAATCCCGGATGGTCTCAACAGGCGTATCGACACCCTTGAGATTAATAGTCACAGAGTATTCGCCTCCTTGCGCATACCCTTTAAAATTAAAATATCGATCAGTATCTCTTTGAACACATGAGACCAATGACACTACAAGAGCAAACAATCCTGACAGGCTTAAAAGTATCTTCTTCATAAATTACAAGGCAAACTATTTGCACAAAGGTAGTGGATTTTCAAATTAAAATATGCATCTTTGCATGTTTATCACTAAATTTTAAACTGACAAATGGGTCTTAAAAAACTGAATTCGCTTTTTTTGATAGGAGCTATCATGGTGGGCATCGTTTCATGCAAGGATGATGACGACACTACAGTAAGTCCTTCACTTGGTGGATATATGACTTTTTCCATTCCGGAATTCGTCAAGCCGAATGCAACAATCACATTGCACCCCAGGGGTGTGACTCACCCTGACGGAGAGGAACTCGGATATTACTGGAAAGTCACTCCTACCATGACACAATACGACACAACTCGTTTTGAGAATGGTCTTGACAAATATGGAAACCCATCTGACGGTTCATTCACCCACACATTCTCCGATACACTTAAGACATATGTCGTCTACGGATATGCATTTGCTGATGGATATTCATCACAGTCAGCCAGCGCATACTGCACAGTTGTAAGCGGAGGTGTCAATGAATCAATCACGAATATTGGCATAATGGGAGATACTCCATACGTGACTGTTGACGGTAAGAAGTTATACTACACCACTATCAACGGTACGGACTGGCTCAAGACAAACCTGAGCAACACTGCATCAGGAGCGCCATATGTAAACTGTACTGCAATGAGCGACGTATTCGGAAGATACTATAGCTATGAGGAGGCATTGACAGCATGTCCTGAAGGATGGACTCTCCCGACAAGCAAAGACTGGGAAGCATTGTCAGATGCAGCCAAGTCCATGACAGGCTCAAAGACAGTGGCAGCAGCATTGATGGCCAACGCAGACTTCAATGATACAAGAATGTGGGAGTACTGGCCTGAGATAGGAGATATCACTAACGAAGCTGGAACAGCAATGATTCCTGTAGGATATGCGATGCTTGGAGCAAAAGAATCCAATCCGGACCAGACTGATCCTAACCTTGAGTTCACATACCCTACAGCTATATTCAAAGGCTATATGGAATATGCAGTATTCTGGACGGCCGACACAGTTACCGGCGAGGATGGTATGGCCTACTACAAATATCTCATCAACAGATATCCTGACCTGATGACTGGCAAAGGTGATGTAAAATCATTCGGAGCATCCGTAAGATGCGTACGTAAGAAATAAAGTTATCGCAGATCAGTAACGATCCAATCCGAACCGAATTTTCCCTTAGGACTGAAGGAAGCCATAGGCATTTCTTCAGTCTTTTTCATTGATTTGACCTTAATGGAAAGGACATTACCATCATCTAAAGAGAAAACACCGCTTATCAATTTTCCATCTGCAGAAAGTATAAGATTGGCCTGGCTGATACCGCAATCTGAAGTCGCTTGAAGAACATACTCGGTATGTGCCTGAGCTGCCTTGCGTGACTTTACCTGAAAGAAGTCATCCATTCGTGAAAGCAGAAGTACGGGATTGCTGATATAATCCTCAGACACATCTGCGGATGATTCCACAACCACTTCTCGTGCTGATTCATCCACTGTCCAGACTGACTTTCCATTATTATACACATCAAGACCATCACCTTGCAAATGATACATATCTCCCTGGATCAATATTGAAGAGTGTCCTGTGACCATTGTATTGGGAACCGTCACATCATACTCCATATCAATGAATACCGCTCCAGAATCAAACATCTGGCGAAAAGTGTTTATCGGCACCTGAGCAAAAGGCTGCATTGCCACTGAAGACAATACAACCGTCATGATAAATCTGAATGATTTCATTTAAATTAATTTAAAAATGATTGGAGAATCTCTTCCAATTCCTGATAGTCAGCTACCAGAACTCGTCTTGGTTTAGAACCATCCTGAGGTCCTACAATGCCAGCTGCTTCAAGCTGATCCATGACGCGACCAGCTCTGGCATAGCCCATTCCAAGCTTACGCTGCAGATCTGAGGTAGATCCTTTCTGAGTCATGACAACCATACGTGCTGCCTCCTCAAACATTGCATCCACATTCTGCATATCAATCATACCTCCACCGGCCTCGCCATCCTGAGCAACCGGAACCGGCAGATAATAAGGCGTGTTGTAGCATTGTTTATACCCGTCTTGCTGTCCGATAAAGTTCGTGATGTCCTTTATCTCCTTCATATCCACAAAGGCACACTGAACACGGTCCATTGCCACTCCGGCATAATAAAGCATATCACCTTTACCTATCAGGTTTTCTGCACCAGTTGTATCAAGAATAGTCTTGGAGTCAGCACCAGAAAGGACACGGAATGCGATTCGTGTAGGGAAGTTAGCCTTGATCAGACCAGTAATGACATTGACTGATGGTCGTTGAGTAGCAATGATGACATGTATACCGGCAGCCCTACCCTTCTGTGCAAGACGGATGATTGCAGATTCAATATGCTTGGCAGACTTCTTCGCCTCAGCTCCTGAGCCTCCTGCCATGACAAGATCAGCATACTCATCAATTACAACCACAAGATATGGCATATATTTATGTCCATCGGTCGGCAACAGATGACGCTTCTTATATTTTTCATTGTAATTCTTGAAGCCATTGACACCAGCCTCTGCCAGCAGTTTATAACGTTCATCCATCTCGATACAGAGCGCATTGAGCACTTGCTCCGCATGCTGAGGTGTCTTGACGATCGCCTGTTTTTTCTCATCTGCCTCACTCTGTGCAGTCGGCAGCACTGCAAGATAATGCTTAAGCAAACTACCATATGCAGTAAACTCGACCATCTTAGGGTCTATGAAGACAAACTTCAGTTCAGAAGGATGCTTAGCATACAGCAAGGATGCGATAATGACATTAAGACAGACTGACTTACCCTGCATTGTCGCACCGGCTACAAGAAGATGAGGTGCTGAAGTAAGATCAAATGTCTTGACCTCCTTTGTAATCGTATAGCCGATCGCGATCGGCAGTTCAGCCTTGGTATTACAATATGAAGGAGAACTCAACATGGTCTTGAGCGGAACCAGTGAGGCTTTTTCATTAGGCACCTCAATACCCACACTGTCATGCAACATAACCACACGGACACCACTTACTCCAAGAGCAATTGCGATCTCCCTATGCAGTTTTTCAATCGAAGACACCCTGACACCAGATGCAGGAACGACCTTGTACAATGTAACAGTAGGGCCGACAGACGCATTGATATCCGAAATCATGATCTTATAGTTCTCCAGAGTCAGGCGGATCTTGCGCTTGTTTATTTCAAGTTCATCGTTGCTCACTGTATATTGCTTGCCATCATAGTCCCCTAGAAGATCCAATGATGGAGCCTCATAGTTTTCCAGTCCTTCACGATGATCTATCGGCAGCAGCTCATCAACTGCAGCAGCCGCTGCCGGCGAAGTCGCAGCCAATGCATCGACATCAGTCGCAGCAGGTACCTCAGGCGTAGCAGGCACCTCAGGCGCAGCAGGCACCTCAGGCACCTCAGGCACAGGAGGCACAGGAGGTACTGTTGGAGGAACCGGACTTTCGGGGATCGGCATACCTGCAGCAGCAAGTTCATCAGGAGTTATAGGTATCACAGGAGGTATGGTGACTCCTGAGTTATCTTCCTTCTTGTTATCCTTGACATCTTCCTCATCTTCAGAACCAGCCATGAAGCCTTTAAGGTCTCTGGACATCCTCTGGCCCAGACTTTCACCTGCATTTGCAAACCAGCGTGCAAATCTACCGCTTACGCTTAACATCCAGGCGACGCTGGCAATGAACACAAGGAAGACGGTGATGAATTTACCGAAAGTCGAAGACAGCATTGCAATTACAGCATGTCCGCCAGCTCCTCCCATTCCACGTCCGAATTCTGCTCCGGAGCCGACGAGAGAAAATATAAGCGACAGAATGAATGCCAGACTTACTGCTATGAATGTCATACGCATGACTTTGATTTCAGACTGCCAGAAAAACAATCTGACCGCATAGAACCCTGCCAGCAGAATCAATATCACACTGCCGACTCCCAGAAAATCTGCAACCAGAAAATGTCCCCATTTCAGTCCCATCACACCAGCTACATTAGCAACGTCATCTCCAGAAACGGATGGGGCGCTCACATATGCCAGATCATGTTTCCATGTCGACATATATGATATCGAAGCTACTAGTGAAAATATGGAAAATAACAGAAGGGCTATACCTATACCACGGACAGTCAATGACTTGGCTTCCGGTGACATATTCAATTCAAAAGAGAAGCCACCTTTCCCTTTTGCAGTATTCCTGGTCTTCTTATTGGTTTGTTTCTTTGCAGCCATGCCTATTTATGCTGTTTTCTGTTTTTCTGATTGGTCTTCTGTCTTTGATTCTTTCCTCCTTTAGCCGAATTCTGTCCAGGGCGAGAGAAATTAGCTCCTGAGTCAATCCTGTTCAGAGTCAGACCTTCCGGTATCTGTATTCTGTTATCTGACAGTTTTTCTATATCCTGGAATATTGTCTGATCAGAAACTGAATCCTTGTTCCATATCAGATACTGCTGTCTCATATATATGGCCAATGAGCGGAGAGCCTCCGTCTTCACCTGTCCATCTTCCATTGACGCGACAAGTTCAATGATACTCTCTATATTCCTGCCATAATGAGTAGCCTTGATGGGACGTTTCTCCAAAGGAATCGGCAAAGGTCGTTCATTCAAACTTTCCGGAGCAGGAACAGGATATGGAGAATCCACATCCAGACTGAAATCAGAAATTATATGAAGATGATCCCATAACTTATGCTCATAATTCTCCTGAAGCTTTACTGCCGGGTTGATAATCTCCATAACACGGATCACGGCTCTTGCCTGCTCATTTCTCTGCTGACGATCCTCAATTGTCTTCAGATAATCAACCATCTTCTGAACATTTCTGCCATATTCCGGAATATAAAGCTTCACTCTCTCTGTATTGTAGAGCAGCTTACAAGTATCTATTTCCTTATTCTCCATAATCAACGATTCATGCAACTCGCAAATATACAAAATTTATCAGAGACTTCGTCATACAACCTTGACAATCTCTCCAGTGGCAACATACCATAAGCATGCAGATTCAACTTCATATCCCATACGGCCATACAAAGAAGCATACTTGCGAACCTGTCTCTCATAAGCATTGCGTTTCTCTCCGAATTTATAGTCTACTATTCTGACTGACTTACCTACGCGAACCACCCTATCCGGACGATACACCTCACCGTCAGTGTCAAGCAATTCGACTTCATTCATAACAGTATGCCTATCCTCAGGGAACCACTCCTGAGCTTGAACAGACATGATGCTTTCCCGAAGCATGTTCAGTATCTGAGGAGCTTCATCCTCTGAAATACGTCCATCACACACGGCTGACTCGACTGCAGATTCCAGATCTTCCGGAGTACAGACGCACGACAGGATGTCATGCAGCACAACTCCCTTGACTCGCTGAGATGCAGAAATACCTGCAACTCCATTCTCAGCAAAGAAATCAGTTGCATCTGGCTTGAACTTGAGCCTTCCTCTCTCATTTACAGGAGCGTCTTCAACACCATCTGCAGGATTCAGCGGCCATGAATGGAATTTTGTCGGCAGGGGGATCATCCCCTGGTCCTCACCTTCCGGCTTGGCTTGAGGAATCTCACCATAGACAAAGCTCTGGATCTCCTGCACCTGCTCTTCATCCTCACATTGCTGATCCTCAACCGGAATGAATCCAAGCTCCGGTCCATACGAATGAGCATACCAGTAGAGAATCTTTGAGAAGTCATCCAGAACTGTCATATCAAGCTGCTCATATTCTCCCCGACTCCCATCCCTTTCCTTGAACTTGCCGATACCCATGATCTCATCGCGCACTTCTTCAGGAGGCAACTGCGCAATAATATCCATACATTCCTTCGCACGGGTCATAGCGACATACACAACATTCACATTATCCACAAACTGCAAAAGAGTCTCCTCCCTGTAATGATGAGCAAACAGCGTCTGCTCGCTCTTGCCAGACAAAGTGACATCATAGACTCCGGTCGCCACACCGTCCAGAGCTGTACCGGACACATCCGGCTTACACCACTTCTTCTCAGGCTTTACAAGTCCCACCCCCTCAAGATATGGAACAATCACATATCGGAAATCCAAGCCTTTGGACTTATGGATTGTCATGATCCTGACAGCATCTCCTACCTTAGGCGAACTGATATTATCCTTGTTGCCCTCCCAATCCTTCAGAAAAGCATGCAGACTATTGCCATTAAGCTCCACATAATCTCTCAGGCGATCCATAAAAGACTGTATATAAAGAACTTCTGACTCAAACACATCTTCCTTATAATTCTTGAGTTTCCTCAACAGATCCTCACAAAGGTCTATTAGAGACGAGTAGCTTTGAGGCACCTCAACATCCAGATGAGCAGCCAGATATCTGGCGATAGAATCATCAGGATTGTCAATGCTGGACAGCAATGACACCAATCGTCTCACAGTCAGAGAAGATGAAATCAACAGCGAATCATCTGTCACAACACGTATCTGCTGAGAGATCAGGTATTGAGCAATCGCCGCTCCATCTTTGTTAGTCCTCACCAATATGGCGACATCCCTATATGTATACCCTTTCGCCAAGGCCGACTGAATCGAATCATAGATTACCTGCAGCTCGTCCTCATGAGGGCAGAATGTCATCCTGACGCATCCATCACCTTTTTTCCTTACTTCCTGACTGACATCCTCGTATATACGACGGATCACTCCATCATCTGATGCCGATGCAAACTTGTTATCCAACGCATAAGATACGTTTTGGAAGAATGAATTATTGAAACGGACAATGTTTCCAAAGCTTCGCCAGTTCTCCTTCAAAGTATCCGGCTTCACATTATCACCAAAACTCTTCGGTGCATCATCCCTGAGCAATTTCCAATCCGAGTCTCGGAAACGATAAATACTCTGCTTCACGTCACCTACTATGAGATTGTAGAAACCACTGTCCACACTGTTCTTCAGAAGCGGACGGAAATTATCCCATTGAACCCGAGACGTATCCTGGAACTCATCGAGCAGGAAATTCTCATAGCGGACACCTAACTTTTCATAGATGAACGGAGTTTCTGTTCCATCGATAATGTTCTTCAGAATCGTATTTGAATCATCCAGACTCAAGACATTCTTTTCCTTCAGAAGGGCATCGAACTCCTGGCGAAGTTCATTGGCGATACCAAAACCATACACCTGGGCCTTCAGCAGAACTGCAGTCCTGTAGACCTTGTACTCATGATCAAACATAGCGACAAAGTCAGCTACAGCAGAAATGACCTCTGGCGTGACCATATCCTTCATATAAGCCTTGGCCTTAGGAAACCATCTGTCTGTATCCCCAGCATTATTTCTAAAAGAATCGGTTATATCTGGAATCAGGCTTGAATCGTGTATGTTCAGATACTTGTCAAGGCACTTGAACATGAACTGCCTCATTGTATCACTTGGATCCAATCCGGCTCGTGCGAATGCAGCCCCAACCTTACTGGCGGAGTCCTTCACTGCACTCATGTAGTCATCACACACTTTACTGCAGCCTTCATCAAGACGTTTGAGCTCCACCTCACTATATATAAGATCTTCATCTATCCCTTCACTCTCGACCAACGTCCTATGCTCCTCACTCTTCAGACGCATAGCCACGGCCTTGAGTGAATAATCAAGCTTATATCCTTCACCCTTCTCAAGCTGTGAAATGGTATTATCCGTAAGCCATTTCAGCTTTTTTGCATCCTTTTTATCTCCGGTCATGGAATCAAGGACACGGTCGACACTCTCTGCAATAAGCGAGTTTCTGTCCAGTTCGATCTGATAAGAAGCAAAATGTCCGATCTCTCTTGAGAATGCCTTCAATGTCTGCTGGAAGAAGCGGTCAATCGTACTGACTGCAAAAGCGCCATAATCATGAAGAATATTGCATAGAACAGTCTCAGCAGCATCCTGTATCGAAGCATTATCCTTATAATATTCTGGAACAAAATCACCATAATAGTCCGACTTCCGGGGATCTGTCGCCAAAACATGCAGTTCATTCAAAATTCGGCTTTTCATTTCCTCCGTAGCCTTGTTCGTAAAAGTCACAGCAAGAATATGACGATAGGCATACCTGTCCTTAGTCTCAAGCAAAAGACTTATATATTTCTTGGCCAGAGTAAATGTTTTACCCGAACCTGCAGAAGCTTTAATAATCTCTATCATAATACTGCCCTTTTACCTGCCACATATCATCCTGAAATCACACCACTCACAATTTGCCTCATCCTCAGTCTTTGTGAATGGAACCTGAGGATCCTGAATTTCCTTCAGAAGTCTTTCCAGACGGCACTCCATCTCCTGAGCAAACCTCTGATTCAACTGACACACCCCAGGCACTTCTGCAAAGAGGCCAGCGGTGGCATACATCGTATTGGAGACATGCTTCAGATCAGCAATACCATTTTCCTGCAGCATCTTATCATAAATGAAGAACTGAAGACCGGCCTTGAACTTCTTCCTCTTGTCATGATCGCCTCCAAAAATCACTTCCGCTACCCCTTCCGCATGTGCATCATCTGTGGCAAGGACTACAGGGTCATCCTTTCCACTTTTATAATCCACCATTCTCACATTGCCTTTTCCACCAATCCTGTCTATACGATCTGCCACACCGTAGAATTTAAGTCCATACAAAGTCGCATCCAGCGGCTTCTCAAGACCGACAATCTCAAAACAGTCTGCACCGTTGAATCCCAGAAGCTCGATATCTCTCCTTATCGTCTCCTTTACATACCTCACTATCACGCTCACAGTTACAAGATTACGACCGACAATCTCATCGGTTCCCAACTCCTCGCACATCAATGACTCAACCTTCCTGCGAATATCGTCTTCACGCTTCAGCCATGACTCAAGATAGTCTTTCGTCACATTTGCCATAGGCTGCGGCTTGTCTTCCCTTTTGTCAAAAACACGGTCTGACATCATCTCCGCTTCAGATGTAAAAAGGGCCCACATCACATTGTGGTACACATTTCCGATCATAGCCGGATCCATTGACTCCGCAACCTCCTTATCCTTCTTAAGCTTCAATACGGAATAATAATAGAACCTCATAGGGCAATCAATATAGTTCTGCAGAGCTGAAGGAGACAGCCAGCATGACGATATCGCCTCAAGAACCTGAGGAGTCTTCCGGACAATATGTCCTTCCTCTGTCGGAAGGCCAGGTTCGGCATCTGAAACATAGGTATTAACAGGTATCCGGAAATGATATCTCAACTGTTTTATATATCTGCTTTCCTCTCCATTCTTGAGCCCCTCTGTGCGGGAATCATACAGCATCCAGACATTCTCGGCACGTGATATCAGACGATAGAAGTAATATGCCCACACAGCATCCTGATACTCATACGTCGGCAAGCCGAATCCACGCCGTAGTTCAGGTGGAACAAAAGACGAACTGACAGTCCTGCGAGGGAACACTCCTTCATTACATGAAAGAATGATCACATTCTTGAAATCCAGGGCACGTGTCTCAAGAGGGCCCATGATCTGAAGTCCTTTCAACGGTTCACCCGAGAAAGGAACCGAAACACAAGAAAGTAACGAATCCAGCAGTCTGACATAAGTAACCGGAAGAATCGACAGATTCATAGCTTTCAGACGATTTACCGCACACCAGTACTCCTTGGCGAAATCGACTTCCAGCGCAACATCCATATTGGCCGAAAGTTCTGGAGCGATAAAGGCGAGCACCTGCTGCTGATATTCAGCCATAGCGTTGATCTGCCGACTGTCAGCTAGAGACATATCATGAACAACGGGCTGGAAAACCACATCGAACAGAGGAAAACCGGAAAGATCACTCTGAGATATATAATATTTCGCCTCCTGCTTTATCCGCGCGACCTTTTCCCTGCAGGCCTGCATCTGATCTCCTTCCATAAGCTTTCTGAACAGAGCATTGGATAAAACATTCCACACATGCTTATGGTAGAATCTGCACTCATCCCCTTTACGGCGAATATGAATCTGCATCTTCATCACATCTCCCATCAGAGCCCAAAGTTCACTTGCCGACATCGGATATCCCATTGTGACATTGATATCACCGATCTCAGGCGGGATGGAGTTGAGCAGCGGCATCAGAAGTCCCTCGTCCGGGAGCACCACAGCACAGTCTGACGGGCAATCGCTGACACCAAGTCTACTGAAGATTCCGGATATATGCTTTACCTGTCCATATGATGAAGGGACACTCAAGACATTGAATGAAGGCAGTCCAAGTCCCTCAGCATCAATATCAAACGCAGGCTTGAACTCCTTCATGTTCTGCGACATGAAGAACGAGGACTTATTGAGTTCATGAGTTATCATCTCTCCTGAATAATCCCAACAGAACTCAGCGATGCCGGCATCCCGCATGCGTCTCATCACAACCTTCTCACACTCGTTCAGCGCATTGAGCCCGACAAAGACATATGACCTGCAGTCATAAACGTCAGCCAGTATCTCTTCGATAATAGAGGAAGAAGCCTTCTGAGCCAGGCTTCTGTAAACCATTCCTTCATACGCAAGTCCCCTTTCCTTAAGTACCTCATTGAACTTCAGATATAGAGGATACATCAGGTTCCATATATGCAGAAACAGGCGACTGACATCCTGTGCCTTCGGATTGTCGGTCTTCCTGGAGGTCTTCTCGACAAAATGTCTTGCAAAAGCCTCGATAGCCTTCCTCTGATTGTCAGTAAGATACTCAAATGTATCCTGAAGATTCTTGTAATCAGCGACATTCGCAAACAGCTGCTTAGGATCTGCAAGATATTTATCGACATCGTTGAAATCCCCTAAAATGATATCTCCCCAGAAGATGAATTCATCCAGACTCTCAGCCTTGGGATTAAGGGCAGAATAGCATTCATACAAGGTAACCAGAAGCGTCACTCTGTCAGCGATATTATCCGAAGATACACGCCCGAAGAAGTCACTCATGGTCATTAGCCCAGGCATGATCACAGGCTTATCGGAAGCCGAAGCCACAACTTCCGAAAGGTATTTCTTATAAAAGACCATGGATCGACGGTTCGGAAAGATGAAACATATTTCCTGAATATCTCCACAGTTGAAATAATGGTCAGCTACTTGTTTTAAAAAAGGAGTCATACGAATTCCTGAATATTCACACACAAAGATACTCTTACTATTTGCCAAAACATAGCACACTTCGGATTTTCTTACAAAAAAAATGAGCGGCCACATCACATCGGCCGCTCATTCATTCTATTCTTCATCCATTCCAAAGTCGGAAGCAAATTGTTCTGCTATATCGTCAGGAACATCGAAACTCAGATTGCTCCAGAGATCCTCCATCTGACGACGGTCCTTCTTGGTCGGACGTCCTGCGCCTCGGTCCCTCTTGAGGAAGAAGGTCTCGACTGGAGCGCGGAGCTTGTCAAGTTCCTCCTGCGGAGTCAGATTCTCAGCATAGAGAGAAACCAGTTTTGCACCCTGCCTCTTGTCTATCAGCTGCAGGACCTTATAAGTATAGGTCACCGCACCCTTT
>JAEIGA010010370.1_pt1 | contig 14125 bp, 16 predicted proteins | sample 9270691 | NCBI WGS metagenome assembly JAEIGA01 (sample SAMN17057246, study PRJNA624740) | gut metagenome | biome: biome; isolation source: fecal sample | host: Bos grunniens | place: China: Xizang | collected 2019 | reverse complement strand
CGTGACACCCGTGACAGGATAAAAATACCCCGCCCATTTTTTTTATCCCATTAAATTGCACACAACCAAAAAAGAGCACAATAAAAAAAAAGGGCCAGGATAAACCTGACCCAGCTTTGGGATATCGCAAATACATTCGCACGGTATAAGCTTTCGCCTGTTGCTTTCGATTTCGAGCATCGCTCTCGCGTCCTTTAGCCCTAGTCTAGCGTATCATAGGATATCTTACGGCTTGAATAAATTATAACATATTACCGTACGAATTTCAAGAATGAGTCAATACATGTCTTAATCTCATTTGTCTCAAAAAATAATTGGCCCATGGCATATGTTTCTTTAATAAGTCCAATATATACATTTCCGTTTCTAGCCAAAAAATAGTTTGGTTTATGATCATCAATACTTAATGCAATCATATCATGACAGCTATTCAATTTCTTAGATAAATAAAATATACCAGCATTTCGGTCAGCATAAAATCCAAATTGTTTTCCATCCCATACAAAATTACATAATGGCATAAGTGGCTTCTTTATAGTCTTAATGAATGGACTGTCTTTAAACTCTTTCGGTCTATTATCGTAAGCCATGGCCTTGAGATTCTCACTAGCTAATTCATAATATACATAGTCTGTAAATCCCTGCGAAGAAGCACTATCGTCTTCACGAAGTAACTGAACGGCCCATTTCTTTCCTTTAGGATGAACAAAGTGACTGTCTTCTCTTATATATCTATCTGCACCCGTTCCAACGATAACAGGATTATATAAACTTTCGGCATTTCCCATACAGAAAATTTTAACTTCACTTCTTCTAGGACGGCCAACAGTTCTATCTGCTGTCTGTGCCAACTTAATAAGACAGTCATATTCTGTTAAGAAATTAATATTTTGCCCCTCATATCTTTCTGATATATCTGCAATAAATTCATCAAAACAAATCCACCAAACATTTATGAAATCACGGCCCTTATATTTGTGTTGCATATTTAAAGGAACAGCATACCCGGCAACTTCTCCATTAATAAGATATAAACCGCCCTTGTATTCAAAATCAAATTCATAGTCATTCTCATTTAATATTCTACACGCTGACGCAAACCAATCTTCTGCGGTAAGTTTTAAAGTATCGGCGTTTCTTCGTGTATAAATAAACTGTTCTCCATTTTTCAAGTATCTAAACAATACCCACAAAGCGACTGCAACAGATTTTCCTAAAGATCGTGCACCAATCAACATATTAATAAAAGCACCGTATGACAAGAGAGGAATAACTGAAAACCATCCCTTTTCACTTGTCATCGATTCATAAGAAGCAAATTTAGCCATTGATAAATTCCTTTCTAGTTATTAGTCTTTTAAGTCTCATAACAAAAGCATAAGTATAAGCACCATCAGGAGACCAACAACGAGTATAAAAATTATAAGGAGCAATACCACCATTATAAGTCTTACTAAAATTAATAATTTCGGTATTACTATTATATCTTTGTAATGTTATAGTTTTGTTTTCTTTTTTGTGCATTGCAGAAACAAAACCTGCTAATCCGTAATTTGCCGCCGTTAAATTAGCAAAATAACCACCGCCAACAGTATAAACCGGCTCTATCTGACTTATCGGAATAACTGGCATAGACCCTAATGGAGTACTAATTTCTGAAAAGTCCCACTGATAACGGCCATTTTTTACAAAAGCTAAACTCTCTTTATTTGCCGTTAATGTTGTACCACCTGATACACCTATAAAATCACCCCAACGCCTTTTAAGAAGATCACCCCAATATCCATTTTGTCCTAAAACATGTACATTTGTGTCAATCTGTGATGGATCAAGCCTTTGAGCTTCGGCATATACATCGCCACCATAAAAATATGTATCCGGTAAATCTATAGCCTGCATCTGTGGAATAAATCCAGTAGGTAAAGTAATAGACTCAGACAAATAAGATTGTATGCAACTTTTCATTAGCTCAATATTTTCTGTACTAATATCCTGACTATTTGCAACAGAAAAAAATATAAAATCATATACCGGAATAATCAAATCCTGTTTTTCAGATAAATCCATTGTTAATGTCGTTAAAGCATTATTTTCATAATAATATAAATCAAAACTATCTTCATATAATTGACCAATAGACGGGATAAGTTCTTTTTCTTCACTTATATATATATATCCATTTCTTCCATTTGAATATTGCGTTGCTGACATAAGGGATATAAGTGCACTTGTATCTATACCTCTTATAGATACACCACTTCCGATAATACTTTCACCCGGGAAACTAGGCCATTTATAAAACGGGGCACAAAAATATTTTTCTGTGCCCACTGTTCCGTAATTGTACCATACACCCGAATTACCATTATCTGCACTCTGCCAATGGCGATTAAATTTTCTTTGTGTACTTAATGCATGACCTCTCATTAATAGAACCCCAATAAACTATAAGCTCGGTTTGAAGTAGCTGTACTTCCATAAATAAGATGACTAGAAACATTAATAATGATTTTTAAATCACTTCCACTTAGTGCTATTTCAACATGTACAGATGCAACGGCACATTTTGAAGAATCATATAATACGCAATAAGGTAAATCGCCGTATGTCATAGGTACAGTAAAATCGCCATCAGGATATTTTTTTGCCGGAATAACAATAGAACCATATCGTAGATTCATTTGGAAAAATTTATAATTCTTTTTAAAAGCATCACTTATAGTCACATTAAAAACACTAATGCCACCAGTTCCGAAAGGTTGCCACGTCCCACTGTAAATCTCATCACTTCCCGTGATCTCGCTACTCTGTCCATTTCCCCACTGCACATCATAATCATTAGCACTAGCTTTCTGTAAAACCTGTCCCGTTGTACCACCTGTCGGAAGATCATGACTTGTCGGTAAATTATCCCAACCATAACTGGAACCGAAATTTGTCAGAACTTTTCCCATATCTGCAACACTAGCAGCTGGAACTCCATTTTTATCCGCCCAATAAACCTGATCATCACCTGAACCGTACTTTTCAAGAACCTGCCCTGCTGTGCCGCCTGTAGGTAAAGAAGCATCCTGTCCATCTGTACCATCCATAACATCAAAACTCTGTGGACCATGAGTATCAGTAATAGTAATTCTATGCCCCCCTGTTATGTCTGTAACTGTAACTGTGGGACTTATGGCATCAGTACCATCGACACCTTTTAAATTTTTAAAAGCAAAAGTAAAACTTGGGGCTTCCGTTGTTCCTGTTCTTGTTACTGTAACTTCCGGTGTGCCTGTATTATCATCAACTGAAGCACTTGCAGATATAACAGGAGTAACTCCATCCGCGCCATCCATAACATCAAAACTTTGTGTGTTAATAGCATCTATTATTGTTATCCTATGTCCTCCGGTTATGTCGGTAACCGTCACTGTAGGACTTACACCATCAGCCCCCGGTCTACCTTCTCCATCTTCTCCACGAGGAATACCAAAAGTGAAATTTAATTTTGCCGCTGTATCACTACCAACATTGTTTATAGCAACTTCTGCAGGGTCTCCTGCATTTCTTGTATAGGCTACAACATCTCCAACTTCTATTGTTCCTGAGACTGCCGGAACTTCTCCTTCATCCCAAAAATGGGCGGTATCATCATAGCCCTGTGGTAACATATCACTCATCTCATACCTCCATACTTCTTAAACTGCTCAACCGTGCCATTAAAATAATTAGTATCTACCGGGGAACTTGTGTACTGCCATATAGCATATCTTCCCCACTTACCAACTACAGGCGGAATTTTTCCACCACTATATCTTGCAACCCATAAACCATAATCGCCATCTACAATAGCACTACCTGCTTTACTAACATAAGAACTCTGACAATAGAATAATGGGCGTATCCCTGTTTCTTTATATACTATATCCAAAAAATCTCTAGCCCATTTAATGTCACAATTGAGGGCTTTTTGTTCCCAATCAAGTGCAAGAACACAAGGAAGATAATCTTTCACCTGCTTAATAAAATGTGCCGCTTCTTTCTTTGCGGAATTCTTTTCAGGATGTGCATAATGGTAAAATCCCAATGGCTTTTTTAACTGTTTCCCAAAATATTCTGCCATCTTTGACATCATGGGGTCTTTATAGGTCACCCCCTCTGAGGCCTTCAAAATATAGAAGGCCCCATCAGAATATTTTTTGTAACTATTCATCTGAAAATGTGATAAGTCGTATCCTTTAATCATAGTCATAAACTCCTAAAAATGCTGGCTCCAATTCTTTTCTTAACCACATAAAAGCCGGGGATATATCACGCAGATATGTCATTGCTTCTGTCAGTGCTTTTTGTGGTGTTAAATTGCTTCTGCCTTTCTGCTGATCTTTTATCCAATGACCATACTTCTGAAGTTCGTCATTGTCATATGTGGTTTTATTCTCTCCGGCTGTCTGCACCGTTATTTTATCACTACCGTTATTTAATTTTTCTTTTTTAATAATTTCATCATTCTTATAAGTAACGGTTGTCGTATCTTTACCGCTTCGAGCATCTTCGACATTATTATATGTCTCTTCTATGGTAGGATGTCCGGATGCATTGTGCGTAACTTTTTGATATCCTTTTTGTGTCGTCTGTCCCTGCTGAGAAGAATGTGACCAGTCGAGGCCATTTATCTCATGGCTATCTGCTTCACCTGCTCCGATTGTAGCGGCACTTGAACTCATGGGATTTACTTTTGCCAAATTTTTGTTGTCGCTATCAGAAACGGTCTCATCGTAACTACTTCCACTTTCCTGCGTCTCAACACTTCCACTTCTTGTGGTCTTTATGCCTGCTTCCATTTCTGTCTCGAAATCTGCAAATGTTTTTGTTTCTTTACTTTCAACCGGTGTAATGGTCTTTGTAATCTCTGCAGGTGTAATACTCTCGGTCTTTCCTGCCGGTGTCTTTTCGTCCTGTCCACCGTTCTGAATATAACGCTCGCTATAATTGTCGAAGAATGGATTTAAATTTCTATCAACTGTTTCAAGTCTCAACTGAGTGTTGTACTTCTGCACATATGGACGGGCATAATCAAAATAGTACTCTTTGAAATGTTTTTCATTGCATACAATCCTATCTCCAAAATAGGACCGGAGAGATTCAATTGTAGCCTGATCATATCCCATCAACGAGAGGCCTAATTCAATTGTACTATCTTCTGTACACGCTTCATCATACGTCTTTGTTGGTCTGCTGAATAGGTAACTGTTCATCTTTTTCATCTCCTTCCGGTTCTACAACTTCATTATACTCGGAAAAATCTGTTTTCTCAATAGTGATATTTAGCCCGGCGTTCTTATTGAAAAATTCCAGGTCTTCCCTTATACAATTAATCGTACTTGCAACATAAGCGTCGATTGCTTCATTGTTGGAATTTACTTCTGCAACGGAAATCTGTGCTTTTTTATCGGGGTTGGCGTTGCTGTTTAATCCGCACATACTATAAAAAAGATTCCAATACCATTCGATTAAATCTGTAGTTGTTTTTATGCACTCAACTGACTGATCGAGAGGGAAATACTTAACTTCGTCTTTTCCTAGTATTCCGCTAGTAATTACGCATTCCTCGTTATTGTCAATGTCCTGCAATTCCGCAAGTACTGTATCCCTCATGGCTTTAGGAACTGCGAAAATATACGGCCTTTTTATGTGCTTTCTTGAAACTGCTAATGTTCTCATACAGTCAGCGATTTCATCAGCAAGCCAAAAAACATAATTGATAAAAGGATACATCATATAATTTTCCCGAATAAGAAAAGCCTTATCGCTCTTCTTCATAAGTGTACCGCCTAAACCTTTACGAGCAAAAGTACTATCAAAACCCCCAGGAATCGCTAAGTCAACTTCCTGATTAAAACCGTTTGCACCGTAGACCCATGCTTTTCCGGGATATCCGTTTACGTTGATGTTATTCATACCCCCACCGGGTAAAGCAAACCAACTGCCTTCAATCTCTTTAAAAATTACATTACCTTTATGCAGAAAATAATTTTTTATGTCTCTCTCTTTCATAGTGTCAGGGAGATTTCCAAGGTGATACCTCTGCAGGGCGATATTTGTCCCCTGCATATAGGTATTCATCCAAGCAATGTTGTTCTTAAGTTTTGTCAGCTTTTTTTGCATCTTCCCCGAAACATCCTGACAGAGATAGTAATTCATCATATCATCAAACATATTTTGTACTCCTTTTTATACATTAGAACCATCTGTGTAAGCTGTAGCATCCGGCTTTACGTGCCATATACGAACACCAATAGATAATTGCATTGCAATTCCTTCTCTTATCCAACGAGGCATATTGTTGTTGTTTACGCTTATGCCGCTTGCCTGGATATAATTGAACTTCGTGCGGTTTGTAAAGTCTGAAGCTTCAAGTGGTTTTGTGTCTTTATATCCGTACATAGTAAGAATTTTATCGATTTTAGTGACATCTGACGCACTAAAGCGATAACGGTAAACTCTTACGCCATTTCCTAAAAAGTCTCTTATAGTCTCTGATCTAGGGAACATTAAGGTAGGCTCAACAACAGATTGCGTCAAATTAAATTGTGCCAAATCTTTATTTTTTCCTGCATAGTAAGCATAGCGTTCTGCTTCTCTTCCTGCATCTGCGATAGTCCTACGTGCGGCAATGTTGTAAGACTGAGACAGTCCAAATTGTGCTACTCCGATTGGTGCCATTGCTTGAGATAGACCACCTTCAGCGGCTACTCCTGCTGAATCGAAACCGGCTCCTATAACACCTGTTACATAATTCGCATCTTCTGAAACTCTTCTTGATGCTTCTGCAAGCTGTCCTACTTTACTCTGCCCACGCCATACGCCCTGTTCGTAAATCTGATTGCTTTTAAATTTAAAAGCATCGACTTCTTTACCGCTCTTAGAATAGAAAACGAGTGGTGCTGTCTGCCAGTCCATGCCGGGAATGCAATTAATCCAAAAATCTGTTGAACCCTTATAATATTCAGGACGGTAATAAGGTCTTCCACTTGGTCTTGGGTCGTATAAAGCAACGATATTCGGGGATGTATCTCCTGCGTGGTATATATCTTCAGGGTTAAAATCTGAAGAATTCCCTGAAGCTACAGGGGCTAAAACATATCTGTTTAAATTTCCGTACAATACTCTTTTATTGTGTACAGTCGCATATTCATAAGGAAGTCCGGAAGAAGCACTTTCTGCGGAAGTATGTAAAAGTGTGATTCTTCCGTCATTATCCGGGGAACCACCAATGCCACCAATGCCATTTGGGATAACCCACGAATTAAGAATTGAGCCTTCAGCTCCTAAATCTCTAACTTTTCCAACGCCAGCCTGAGTTTTTGCATTCGTATAGTCGAAATAGCAGGTATTAGGTGTAACGGTTGACTGAGTTCCGCCGTTTGGTACACCCACCGTAACGAGTGTTCTTTTACTGCCAGTAAGGGGAATGGTATTAGGACAAGTAACGTCTTTAGAAGTGCTACTGTCAACATATGTCGTAGCACTCCGTGCCGTACTTTCTCCCATTGCTCCAACGTCGAGAAGCGTTTCGACGAGTTGAAAAGAACCGCTATCTGTCGGCTTGTAATTCATCTTTAAACCACCGTCAACGATTTCGAGCGGTTTACTAGGAACCATATAAGGGTCTTCTTCAGTATAAGCTCCGAAAGTATCATCAGCAGTGGGAATATGGTGACGGTCTGTAATACCATCAAGGAAAGAAGTTGTTGCTATTCCACCACCTGTAAGCCAGTAGTCAATACAAACGGGGACTGTACAAACGTCCTGAGAAGTTGGAACTATATCACCTGTTATAAAAAAGTATGCCGTATCTGTTCCATCACTTGCTTTAAGATAATCGGCGTTTTTTATACTGTTATAAGTGGCGGCAACGGTTATAGCAGAGAGACCACGGACATGCAGAATGTCGCAGTTAGGCACAGTTAAAGAACTTGTTGCAATAGCTTCAAGCTTTGCCGGGGTATCTACGGTATTTTGTGCATTTAAACCTGTATCAAAATAAAAAGTTATAGCATAACTCATTTTTTTTCCTTTCTTATAAAAATAACAGGGAGCGGAGCAATCTCACGCCCCCCGTCATTTCTTAGAGGAGTATATCTTTAAACGCTCGGGGCGTTAAAGGTAACAAGTGTATAGAGGTGATCTCCGTGCAATTCATTGCCCGGTACTGAGAACCAGTTGGTCACATACAAGCCTGCGGCATTGTAAGGAGCGGCGATCATACGAGGAGCATTGTGGATGATCTGGAAGACTGCACCTTTATCAGCAAGAACCGCTAAAACATTGGCATTAGGGTCATACATGATAACATCTGCATCATCTTCTTCATAAGTAACAGTTGTATCGTCTTCTGTGAGACTGTAACCGATCATCTCACCCTCACCAACATTTTTGTTGGTGTTAGCGGCTGTAGCATATACCGGATAAAGTACTGCGTGATATGTGACTTTAATAGCGGCGGCATTTGCCGGAGCTGAGTCAAAAGTGATCTCATTGTCAGCAAGTGTATATGCTGTAGTAGCTGTACCACCTACGGTCACTGTAATGCCGTCATTGTAAGTCGAAGAGAGTTCGAAAGTGGTTTCTGTTCCATCACCTGTAAAATCGTCAGTAACTTCTGCAGTCGGGACAATTCCACCAAAATTCTCGACCTCGATTATATCGAAAGGAAGAGAAACTCTGTCGGGATTATATGCACCAACCATAATCTGAGTATCAAGCAGGTCCTTAATACCTACACGGCAAAGAAGTCTGAGCCTTGAAACGTCCTGATGAGTCCTGAACTTTGCGGCATTATATGCAGAAGTGGCAGTTGTTGCTTTCATATCAGCAACGATCTTTTTTACTCTCTGAATGAAGTCAATAAGTTCAGCATCTGTCGGAGTCATCACGCCGTTTGTCTTAGTCCAGGAAGTAAGTGTAACCTTCTGAGTATCCTGAAGAGGATGGACACTTGAGTTGATTAAAGCGTTAACGCATTCAAGTGTATTCAGGTGTTTCTGTTCAACATAAGAGTTAGTCATCTGTGCCATAAATCCGGCATAGAACTCACTAATGCCATACTCGGAAATGAACATCTGTTTGATCTGGAATTCCTGTAAAGTGTAGAAATTCTGGAAGTCGAAATTTACTTTGTAGTATCTATCCGCGATTTTAGGAATGCGGACTGCCTGCTGATTGACACCTGCTTTAGGAAGATTTCTGAACTTCGGGCTGGTCGGCTTCATAGGGAAGATAGCCATACGCTGTACACCTGCCGCATACTCGCTATCGAAAGACTCACCAAAATCGCCAATGTCAAAACTGTCAGTAACCTGCGAAATATTAATAATATTAAGTGTTATTCTATTGAGGGCGTTATACACCTCGTTAAGTTTCTGTACATCTGTCAGGATTGAGTCAAGGAATCCTGCAGATTTAAAAAGTGAAGCTGTTCCGCCTGCTGTATAGCCTTTATACTGCGGATAACTTTTAAGAAAAGCCGCTTCGTAAACTGCGTTAGAAATTGCCATCGTTTTTTATCCTTTCTTTATTTCAGTATGTCAAAACCTTTTTTATCTCCGGCTTCTTCTTTTATCATCTTGCTTATAGCATCTAAAGCCGGTATACCTTCAAGCCCTTCAGCCGGGTCTTCTTTTTCGTGCTGTATCGTAGATGTCTGTGATAAGAATAATTTTTGGTTCGTATCCTGTAAATCTCTAATCTTTGTCTCCTGATCGCTGATCTGATTTTTGTAATTTTCGATGGTCGAAAAATCGGATTTAATCTCTTTCATGACATCAGTCATCACACTCTGAAAATTTTCCGCTGTGGCTGTTGCGATTAAAGCACTATACTCCTCTATAGTCATCAGTCTTCGCTCCTTTCTTTTTCAATGACATCCTTTAAAGTGTCAACCGTTTTTACAAGTGTCGTAAGTGTCTCTGTGAGTGTGCCCATAAACTTGATGTCTTTAAAGACAAAATAGGCGATAATAAAAACGGCTGTTCCCGTATTAAGTAATAAATTTGCTGTATCTTCCAACGGTATAACCCCCTTTCTCTATGATTAATTATATGCAATATAATTGTGTTTGTCAAGAATTTTATTTACAAATTGTTCATAATTTGTCATAGATTCATTCATAATTAAGGCTTATAATAAGATCATCAATAAAAAGAAAGACACCTTAAAGGAGGAAAAAGATATGACTATGAAAGAACTTGCAGACAAACTTTTCGAGGCTTATAAAGACGCACACGATAATTTCTCCGGACCGACTTTTTTAAATAGAGGGGGTGACTATGGTGACGATCACATAAGCTTTGCCTTCGCTACTGACAAAAGCCTAAGACGTATGGCTTTACTCGAAGCTGATAGTCTCGAAGACTACATTGATATGATTGAAGATGTAGTAGTATCAGATGAAGATGGAAGAAGATATATCCGGATAAAGACAAAGGATATGTAATAGAGAAAGGATAAAAAAAGATGGCAAAAAATTCTATAAAAAAAGTTGCTAGAGTGTCAAAGAAAGTTTTAAAGGCTATCGAGAAAGCCAGGAGAGCAAAAGCACGTAAAAGAAAGCAGGAACTGAGGAAGAAGAGAGATGCATTCTTAAAGCCTTTTTATTCTGAGATCACCGGAAGAAGATATAAAACAGAAGCAGGGATGAAAAAAGCCGAAGAAAAAGAAATAGAGAAACAAAAAAAACTCATCCCAAAAATTATACTTGATGCAGAAGCTACTCTACCGAGAGACTGGTCAGGACTTGGATACAAAAAAAATGTTTGGCCTCATAACTATCCACGAGGACCTATGCGTCTGATCTTCTATGATATCCAGGGAAATTACTGGGGCAGCCTTTATGAAGATAGCATCCGCGAAGCATATAATCGTGAAGGACTCGACAAAAAAATGAAGGATGGACACTCCTTAAGAGAATTCATCACAGAAATTATGGGCGTAGAAGATACAGACGAAATGGTATCAGAAAATGAAGAAGAAGAGGGATTTGAAATCGAGGTGGATTTTTCATGATATTTGACATTACGGATGAAGATATGTTTAATAAAAATCTTATCAAAGTCATTGACGGCATAGCCGGAAGTGCAAAAAGTTCCAAAATTGATGCATTTTTTTCGGGACATTATAACCGGTACACAAGCACTGTAAGACTCATGAAAGATGCACAAAAACGTTTTGGTTGTAGATGTGATACGATAGCCGGTGGACTTTTTACAACAGAGAAAGGTCATTTTTTCGTTAAATTTCGTGAGCCGGAAACAGAGACTGTTGTTATTGACGAAATTTTACAAACGTCTCCTCGGGTCCTTGAATGGTGTAAAGCATACGTAGGGACATATAATATAGTTATCACAACCGACAGCCGTCAGATGCTCCCGAAACAGGGTGGAGAAAAATTTCTTGAAAAATTTAAAACGTTTTGTAAAGAAGATTTTGTTATTTATAGACAGATAAAAAAGACTTATCGTGCAGTAAACAAAGAGACAGAAGAACTGTATAACATTTTATATGATAACGTAGAAAATGATGATGAAAATATGTTCGAACGTTATAAACACCTTTTTAGACAAATCAATTATGAAGATATGCCTTTTTTACCCTCATGTGTATATATCACGCACTCAAATGATGATGAAGAATATTTGTATATAGATAAAGACATTTCTAATAGATCTGATTTGGATATCATTCCTAAAGGTTGTATAGCAAAAAAAAATTTTGATCCATCTAGACACGTTGTTTTATGTCAAAACGCTGCAACACGACTCCGTACGTCGAGCTATGGTCAATCGTCAAATATCGGTTCAACCACCCGTTTTCAAGGATCACAGGTCGAAGTCGGGCAAACATGTTTTAATATAATATCGAAAAATTCTCGTGAATGTAATCGGGAATTTTACACCAATCTTACGAGGTGCAAAGATATGAAAGATTTTGTCATAGTATATAGAAAAAATGGTAAAAAAAAGAGAATGTCAACTTTTTGTGGGATGCAGATCAAAGATGAAAAAGTTTTATCTCTTTCTAGTGATGATGTGGATGCTTCTATTATCAAAGATGGGATGATAGATGGAGAAGCTTTTAATAATATTTTAAGCATTAATATTTCCCCGGAATTCGCGTACAATTCTGATGTGATTTATATTGACGGTAAAAAATATCATAGATATACAGAAGAAAAAATCGACCAGGGAAAGTTTAATCTCCGAACTTTACTTAAAAAAGAGCCAAATTTTGATTTTGATATGGAAGAAGTTTATAAAGTTTTAGATAAAAATGGGATTCTTTTTCTTGATACTCCGCATATTTCAAATGTTGGAAAGAATAAAGATGACAACCGTTATTATTTAGATTTATTTTCCGCTTATCCTCATATTTTAAGCCATGGACTCATGCCAAAAAATTCCGTAATAACTTTCGAAGAAAGTCCTAGAAAGCTGAATTTTTATTATATCGATTGCCCGGAATTTCCCGGAAAGATTGTTACTGGTGATCTTGGTGCTATGTTATACGATAAATTTGGTCATCTTGATATGCTTTATCTTTTTTCCCTCGATTATACTAAAGGCTGTAAGATGGGAAAAATTCTTGAAGAAGCAGCTACAAGAAGCGTAGAAAGTAAGGCTGAAGTAAAAAAGGTTTTATGGGGTATACTAGAAAAGAAATATCTCGACTGGATGGGATATTTTGATGCAGATATGTCTCACTTCCATGGGACATTGGTTAGAAAAGAATACAATCGATATGGCATTTTGATGGTTGGAATTTTATCAGAACTTTATAAAGTCATGATTGATCTGTCTATGATCGAAGATGGGTACATTTGTGTCGATGCTTTACATTTTAATGACGAAAAATCCATCCCGAAGCTTATAGAAAAGATGAAGCAGGATTATCCTTTTTTAAGATATCGTATAGTTGACAAGAAAGATGGTTCTATAGTCTACAAAAATTATAAAGACTTGATGACTGAAGCCGATATCAAAAAAGCCCAGGCAAGAGAAAGACAGAGAAGAAGAAGAGAAAAACTTAAGAAAGAAAAATAAATGTTTACAATTTGTTCATATATTTAGTATATTCTGTTTACAATTGCGGAGTATACTAAGTATATGAAATAAAGAAAGAGGTGAGTACAATGTACAAGGGAGACGAAATCAATTGGATTATAGCAGATTATATTACGCCGGAAATTTTAAAAGATTATCAGGACAAAAAGATTAGTCGTGAAGAAGTCCTTTATAAGTGCCTGGAAGAAAAAGAAAAGGAAGAAAGAGGTGAATGATATGATACAGACATTAGTACTTTTATTAGTAATTGCATTTATTTTTACACATTATTTTACACATGTAGGTATAAGACATCCGGAGATATCCTTAGTCTTTTTACTTATAAGTATGATCACCGTAGTAGCTTTAAGAATGTGAGGTAAAAGATATGAAAATCACAGGTTTTAAAGATATCGTTTTTGACATCGATATAAAATATAATAATTTGTACGATTTATATGTCGATGGAGAAATTTATTATCGCGGTATAAATGGAGAGACATTGTGGATGAAGTTTAAACATATAGACCCTATCAATTTAATAGCCTATCAGAATGGTTCAAACATTTATTTATTTAAACATGAAGGTGCTCCTTATAGATATTGTCCTTCTTGCGGAAGAAAACTTATTTAAAAGACGAGGTAAAGAACATGATCATGAATTGGATTTATCAGCGACCTGAGATTGGTACACATAAGCTCGATATGTATCCCGGAAAATACACAATCAAAGTCCTTTGTCATACAGATGACTTTGAGTATGAGTGCGATGAGTACAAAGATTTGACTTATGAAACGGCAGTGAGATTTTTAAGATTATGTATGAAGTTTGGTGCAGAAAGTATTGTACAGAAAGGATTAACAGTAAGAGTGATATTATGAGAAAAATTATAATGGGGAAGAATAATAATTTTTATCCCAAAGCTGGGTCAGGTTTATCCTGGCCCTTTTTTTTTATTGTGCTCTTTTTTGGTTGTGTGCAATTTAATGGGATAAAAAAAATGGGCGGGGTATTTTTATCCTGTCACGGGTGTCACGCTGTT
>JAEIGA010010369.1_pt1 | contig 14125 bp, 14 predicted proteins | sample 9270691 | NCBI WGS metagenome assembly JAEIGA01 (sample SAMN17057246, study PRJNA624740) | gut metagenome | biome: biome; isolation source: fecal sample | host: Bos grunniens | place: China: Xizang | collected 2019 | reverse complement strand
GTAAGCATTGCCATAGGAGCGCTCTGCGAAAAATTCGGTGACAGAGAAGCTTTGCTGATGGCAAAAAATATGGGAGCGGATGCCGTTGATTTCAACACCTGCGGACCCGATTTTGATTACAGGAATCCGAGCTCCATATATTCGAAGAGCGACGACGAAATACTTACGTACTACAGTGATTTGAAAAAGTACGCAGACAGCATAGGAATAGAAATAGGACAAACCCACGGACGGATAAGCGGCTTTAAAAATATAAAGGAAGAGGACGACGCTCTTATCAGGAATTCAAGATACGACTGCATGGTTGCAAAGGAGCTTGGTGCGCCTTACGTCATTATACATAACGCCTCTACAATCCGCCTCGGTCCCGATGCGCCGCCCGAGCTTATGCACGAGCTTAATTTTGATATGTTTAACAGAATTATTCCCTATGCAAAGGAATTCGGTGTCACCCTTGCCACTGAAACCTTCGGAGATGCAAGAGGCTTTGACTGCTGCGATTTCTTCGGCAATTTAAGCGAATTTCAAAAGGGGTATGAGAAGGTATGCTCCGTCGGGGATAACGGCAAGTATATGAGCTGCTGCGCTGACACGGGTCACTCCAATAAAGCGACACGCTATAACGGTAACCCCTCTTCAGCTGACGTTATAAGGGCTATCGGAAACAATCTTACCACCCTTCACTTAAACGACAACGACACCCTTACAGACCAGCACAAAATACCTATGACAGGTACCCTTGACTGGGGAGATATTTTTGACGCTCTTGACGAGGTCGGATATTCCGGCAACTATAATATGGAGCTGAACCTCAGGCATTTCGGTGACGACTTTATTTACGAAACCGCAGAATTTGCGGTCAAGGTTATGAGGTATTTACTGAAGCACAGATACGGAAATTAAAGTAAGCCTTCATAGAATTTCCACCTTTAGTAAAAACATACAAAAAGCGCTGATTTTCCTTCATTGCTTGTGAAAATCAGCGCCATTTTTCGTTTTTTATCCTAAAGCATTGCCGCCACGCAAACAGCTGCGGACTTTAGGGTAGCTTTTACAGCTTAAGAGTCTTTTTTTCTCTCGTTTTCCAGGTTTCTTTTTAACACGCCCCGCCCTCTCCAGGAAAAGGCGCGCTTTTTGAATTCCTCCTCCCCCAGGCTGTCAAGATATTCCTCGGTGAGCCTTTTTATTCGGTTTTCATAAAATGCCAAAACAGGCGTTGCTTTTGGATTTGCGTTATGAGGGCAGGCAAGCTGACAGGCATCGCACCCCCACACCGTGTCGCATTTTCGCATAAGCGAAAGCTCCTCTTCGGAAAGCTCCCCCTTCCTTTGCGTTATCTCCGAGAGGCATTTGTCGCTCTGCCCTCTGAGTATTCCCGTAGGGCATACCGCTTTACATCTTCCGCAGCCTTCGCAGCCCTTTATATCAAAAAACACGTCCCCACCGAGCACTGATGGGTCAAGGTCGGTGATAATATCCGCCAAAAAGACGAAGGAGCCGTATTTTTCATTTATGATAACACCGTTATCACCGAAAATTCCAAGCCCTCCTCTTACCGCAGCGTACCGCTCGTCTATCGGCGAATGGTCGGTGAAGGAAGAAAAAGCGCCCTCGGGAAAAAGCTTCTTAAATTCCGATGTAAGTCTGCTCGAAATATCCTTTATGACTATATGGTAGTCGTAGGATGCCGCATATACCGAAATGTTTTCGGGAACGTCTACAAAATACGGCACTAAGAACACGATAACCGAGCGAGGTGTAAAGCCTATGCTTGATGCAAGTCTTTGGTTCGCTATCTTCATTTTTTCAAAATTAAGAACGGAAAAGAACTCTATCCCTTCCCGAAGAAACAGGTCTTTAAGTCTTTCAGACACACCTTCACCCCCTTTTTCATTATTATACACCCGATTTTTTCAAAAAACAATATATTTATTGACTTTTAATATATTTTAGTGTATAATTGCTTTGTGATAAACGACTCGGTCGGAACGAAGGAGTTATTAAACCATGGCTGAAAAAGAATTTTATTCCGTTGACAGAATTTCAGAGGGCATCGCTACTCTTGTTTCTGACAGCGGGCGGCAGATAACTCTGAATTGCGCTGACTTTGAGCTTTCGGTTAACGACGTGGTGGAAATCACGACGGAGGGCGGTAAGGTTACGAGCCTCATAAAATCGGAAGACGAAAAGCAAAGGCGGCTTAAGAAAAATACGGACAGACTTCATTCGCTGTTTTCCAAATCTAAGAAAAAATAACGAGAGGTTATATTATGGAAATCACATTCAACCTAAACGACGGCTTATGGTACTTTATTTACCAGCATCTTGCCAAGGAAACCGGGGGAATTCAGCCCTGGCAGTTCCTTCTTCTCACATCTGCCTTCGTTATTATCTCAATCGTTGCGGGTTATCTGCTCGGAAGCATTAACTCTGCAATAATAGTTTCAAGAATTTTCTACAACGACGACATAAGGCGCCACGGAAGCGGAAATGCGGGGCTTACCAACATTCTTCGTACCTACGGAAAGGGCGCAGCAGGCTTCACCCTTCTCGGTGATTTCCTGAAAACCGCAATAGCTGTGGCAATCGGTGGTATTCTCGGTGGCTTCGGCTACTTTGGCGGAATCAGCATCGGCGGTATTCCTCAGGGTACGTTCCCTCTGACTTACATTGCCGGACTCTTCTCAATTATAGGTCACGTATACCCTATTTTCTACAAATTCAAGGGCGGAAAGGGTGTGCTTTGCACCGCTGTTATGGCGCTTATTCTCAACCCCATAGAATTCGCTATTCTTCTGGCTCTCTTTATAATTATGCTCGTTATATCGAAATACGTATCACTTGCATCGGTTACAGTTGCGGTGCTTTACCCTGTCGTTGTTAACGGTCATATAGCTATTATCAAGGGCTTTATGGAAACTCCTCCCGCTACGGGAATACTCCTGTTTATCACCGTAATTATCGCTATTATGATAGTTTATATGCACAGAGAAAACCTTAAGAGAATTTCCAACGGAACCGAAAGAAGATTTTCTATCGGTCACAAGGAAAAGCGAGAGGACAGCTCGGAGGAACACTCTTGATAAAGCAGGACTTTTGCGACCTGATTCTTCTCTGCTTCAACAAGGGGGTTTTAAAAAAGCTTGTATTTTCAAGGCCAAAAACCTCCTCTGCCGAAAAGATAAGCGGCAGGCTTTGCTCTCACAGGGGACAGAAAATTTTAGCATTTGAATTATCCTTGCCCGGAAATACTGTGAGCCAGAGAAATCTTTATGAAAAGGATATAAAAGAGGCGGTAAGCGTTTATCTTGACGAATACCGCCAATGCAATCTTATAACTACGGTATCCGATGCGGAATATAAGCTCTCGAAAAAGGGCGAGGAGGTTTTCCTCGGAGCGGACAAGCTCCTCGTTAGGCTGACGAGGAACAATGACGACTTTGCTTGTGCGATAGAAGCCCTTGACAGGCGGAAGAGCTATCTTTTGTCCGGGGCTGAGGAATTCCTTATAAGACTTGGCATCAGTGATAAAAACGGGCGTGTTCACGACAAAAAGCAGGGAAAATTCAGACAAATAAACAAATTTCTCGAGTACGTAGAGAATATATATCCGACCCTTGGCGACAAAGGTACTCTTACGGTTTACGACCTTTGTTGCGGAAAGAGCTACCTTAGCTTTGCTCTTTATTATTACCTGACGGCTATGCGTGGGAGAGCGGTTAATATGCTCGGAATTGACCTGAAGCGCGACGTTATCGATTATTGCCGCGATATGGCTCAGTCCCTCGGATTTTCCGGAATGAAATTCATAACCGACAACATAGAAAACACTCCCGCAGACGTATCGGTTGACCTTGTTGTGTCGCTTCACGCCTGTGATATAGCCACCGATATAGTGCTTGACACGGCGGTAAGGCTCGGGGCAAAGGTAATCCTCTCTACCCCCTGCTGCCACAAAAATCTCTCGGACAAAATCAACGACGAGAGTCTTTCCTTCGTAACGAAATACCCGAAGCTAAAGGGGAAGCTATGCGAGGCTGTTACAGACGCTTTACGTCTTGAACGGCTTAGGGCATTCGGCTACGACGCTACCGCGACAGAGCTTGTTGACCCCGAGGATACTCCAAAAAACACGCTACTCAGAGCCATTAAGGTTTCCGATTATTCCGAGGAGGAATACAAAAGGTATTTAGCCACCCTTAAGATGCTTATGGGTGATGGGTACAAGGGATATTTAAAAAATCTTTGATAGGTAAGAAATATGACACTTAATCTTACGTCACAGTCGCCGTCAGATACCGAAAAAATAGGCGCATATCTGGCGGAGCTGCTTGAAAAAAACAATATTGAGCGGGCGTTTATTGCGCTTAAGGGGGAGATGGGCGTTGGAAAAACCGCATTCGTAAGGGGTTTTTGCTCCCACCTCGGTATTTTTACGGTGAAGAGCCCCACTTACACTGTGCTTAACGAATATGCGGGAAGAAAAAACGTTCACCACTTTGACCTTTACCGCATAAGCGACGGTGACGACCTTTATTCGGTCGGCTTTGACGATGCCGTTGATTCCCCGGGCTACTGTCTTGCCGAATGGAGCGAGAACGCCGAGGATTACCTTAGGGAAGAACCGATTACCGTAAGTATATCAAGGACGTCCTTTGGCGATAGCGCCACTGACACCGAGGCGCTCGTCAGAAAAATAGATATAACTATACCCAATTTGGAGATAATATGATAACTTTAGCTTTTGACAGCGCAGCGAAGGTAGCATCTGTGGCTGTGCTGAAAGAGGAAGCTGTGCTTGGCTGCTACAGCATTGACAATGGGCGCACTCAAAGCGAGCTGCTTCTGCCTATGGCAGAGGATTTGCTTAAGTCGCTTAAGCTCGGCTTTGCCGACGTTGACCTTCTCGCTTGTACTACAGGTCCCGGCTCCTTTACGGGAGTGAGAATCGGGGCGGCTGTTATCAAGGGACTTGCCTTCGGCAGGAATACTCCCTGCGTCGGGGTTTCAACGCTTGAATCCCTCGCCTATAATCTTCTCGGGCTCAAGGGACTTATAATTCCCGTTATGGATGCGAGAAGAGGGCAATTTTATACTGCCGCCTTCAGGTGCGACGGAGACAGTATTGAGAGGCTGACAGAGGACTCTGCTTTGTCTTGCGACGAGCTTGCGTCCGTAATTCTCTCCTCAGGAGAGTCCTGCGTATACCTTGTTGGCGACGGATATAAAATCGCAAAGGAGGCGCTTTCTTCGCACGGAGTCGTCACAGAGAGCACTCCCCCATCGCTGATTCCGGAAAACGCAGCCTCCGCAGGACTCATAGCTTACAGAAAATATTTAGACGGAGAATACACCTCCGACGTAAATATAAAGCCTACCTATTTAAGACTTCCCCAAGCCGAGAGGGAAAGGCTTGAGAGACTTTCAAAAAATAAATAAGGAGAACTTTCCAATGAGCAAAAGAAAAATTTTCATTGGCGCTGACAGCGCAGGATATACTCTTAAGGAGGAGCTTAAGGGGCATCTTATTTCTTTAGGATATGAGGTTACCGACTGCGGAACGGACTCGGAGGCTTCCTGCCATTATCCCGTGTTTGCTTCTGCCGTTTGCGAGGGGGTTCAGTCAGACCTTGAAGGTAGCTTCGGCGTTCTTATTTGCGGCACGGGTATAGGTATGAGCATGTGCGCAAACAAGCACCGTGGAATAAGAGCGGCGCTTTGCTCCGATACATATTCAGCAAAAATGACAAGAGCGCACAACGATGCAAACGTCATCTGTATGGGCGCAAGAGTAATAGGCTCCTGCCTTGCCACCGACATTCTTGACAGCTTCCTCTCAGCAGAATTTGAGGGCGGCAGACATAGTATAAGAGTCGGTATGATGAAGGATATTGAGGACAAGGGTTAAATCAAAATCCTAATCATTCAAAAAAATATACCCTAATGAATAAAAATAACACTGCTCCGGCGACATTTGACCTTTGCGCCCCGGCAGTGTTATTTTTGTTTTTACTTATTGACGTGAGGATTATACAGTCAACTGAGCAGCATACTAATGGCATCTCCGTCGGTGAGCTTTTTACAATGCTCGGTTATGTAAGGGTAGTACACTCGGTCTACTCTCTCCGAATATTCAAGAATCCTCTCGAAGGGAGAAATTGCGCCGCCGCCAAAACCGCCGCGCTCTTTTATTTCAAGATAATATTCCCCCGCTTCGCTTACGAATATATCGCTCCTCAGCGCACAGTCAATATCCTTTATAAGCCTGGCTCCCATAACAAGCTCGTGAAGCCCTGAAAACTTATACATTCGGGAAAGATTCGAGAGCATCGTTATTCTTTTTGATTTATATATTGAGCGCTCCGAGGAGGGGGGAAGGACTCCAAGCTTCGTTACAAACATCTCACAGCCTCCGTCACGGGAGGGATAAAACTGTATCAGCACCTTATCGCCCTCTGCATCAAAGCCGCTCTTTACTTTTACGTCTTCAAGAATTTCCCAGAATTTTTTTCTTGTTTTTGAGTCGTTATAGTCCAGCTCACCTGAGGTAATATTATATTTTTTCATATCCTCCGCTGTTAGCATTACCTTCATTTTTGAGTCGCTTATCTTCAGTATTTCCATTTTACCTCCTACCTTGCTAAAATACAAACCGTTACTAATTATTTTAGCAGATAGGCGCTTTTTTGTCACTTATAAAAAAATTGCAGGAATGGGAAAATAAGTGAAATGACGAGCCCTTTTACATAAAATGTCCAAGACGGTCAAAAATTGCAAAACAAAATGCGCCAAAGCTACCCCGAAATAGGCAGCGCAGACGCATTTTTACAAAGCTGATTTTCAATTTTTCCCTTTTTGCATTAAGTACTCGTGGATAGCCTTCGCCGCACACTTTCCTGCTCCCATAGCCGATATAACGGTGGCTGCGCCGGTTACGGCATCTCCGCCTGCGTATACGCCCTCCTTTGAGGTTTTGCCTGTGTCCGCTTCCACGACTATTCCGCCTCTTGAATTGACGGCAAGACCTTCTGTGGTGGATTTTATAAGGGGGTTGGGAGATGTGCCTATTGACATAATAACCGTATCGAGAGGAAGAGTAAACTCGGAATTTGGGATTTCCTTAGGACTTCTTCTGCCACGCTCGTCAGGCTCGCCAAGCTCCATTTTGGCGCATACCATACCGGTAACGAAGCCGCATTTTGGGTCACGCTTATTTTCGGGATTATCATACCCGAGGATTTCCTTTGGATTGGTAAGGAGCATAAATTCCACTCCCTCCTCCATCGCATGTTCAACCTCCTCACGACGGGCGGGAAGCTCCTCCATAGAACGGCGGTATACTATATAAACCTTCTCCGCACCAAGTCGCAGAGCGCATCTTGCGGCGTCCATAGCAACGTTTCCGCCGCCTACTACTGCAACTCTGCCCCCCTTCATAATGGGTGTGCTTGCGCCCTCACTGTACGCCTTCATAAGATTCGTTCTTGTTAAAAACTCGTTTGCAGAATAGACACCCTTGTAAGCCTCACCGGGGATTCCCATGAATTTGGGAAGCCCTGCCCCGGAGCCGATAAACACAGCCTCAAAGCCATGCTCGAAAAGCTCGTCTACGGTAAGGGTTTTTCCTATAATCACGTTACATTCAAATTCAACTCCCAGCGCCTTGAGATTCTCCACCTCACGGCTTACAATAGCCTTTGGAAGTCTGAACTCCGGTATGCCGTAAACTAACACGCCCCCGGGTGTATGGAGAGCTTCATATACCGTTACGCCATATCCGAGCTTTGCAAGGTCGGAGGCGCAGGTGAGCCCTGCAGGACCTGCTCCAACGACAGCAACTCGCTTTCCGTTAGGCTCGGGACGATTCACGTTAGAGCTTACGTGGGCATTATGCCAATCGGCAACGAACCTTTCAAGCCTTCCTATTCCAACCGGCTCACCCTTGATGCCTCTTACGCACTTGGACTCGCACTGCACCTCTTGCGGACATACTCTGCCGCATACGGCGGGAAGCCCGGAGCTTTCGCTTATAATTTCATAAGCGCCCTCAAAATCACCTTCCTTTATTTTGGCAATAAAGGCGGGAATGCGTATATTTACCGGACATGCGCCTACGCAGGGCATATTTTTACAATTCAGGCAGCGGAGCGCCTCGTCTATTGCCACTGCCTCATCATACCCGAGAGCTACCTCGCTAAAGCTTCTGCATCTTTCAGCACCTTCAAGGGTAGGCATAGGGTTTTTATTAGAACTCATATTGGGTTTATTCATTTCTTTCCTCCCCCACGGAAGAGATTACAGCTCTCTTCGTATGCGTGGCGCTCAAAATCACGGTAAATTGCGCCACGACTCATTGCTTCGTCAAAATCAACCTCGTATCCGTCAAAATCAGGACCGTCAACACAGGCGAATTTGGTTATTCTTTCACCGTCCCTGACAAGGGTCAGTCGGCAGCCTCCGCACATTCCCGTACCGTCTATCATAATGGGATTCATTGACACGGTACAGGGGATATTTGCCGCTTTAGCCGATTGAGTGACGAATTTCATCATAACAAGAGGACCTATGGTTATTATGCGGTCAAAGTGCCGCCCTTCCGAAATCATACGGTCAAGAGGCATACATACGTTGCCACGCTCACCGTAGCTTCCATCGTCTGTTACAACTATAAGCTCGTCGGACACCTTTCCGAATTCCTCTTCAAGAATTACAAGCTCCTTCGAGCGGAAGCCTATAACCGAGCTTACACGGCAGCCGAGGGCGTGAAGCTTTTCCGCTATGGGAAGGGCAATAGCGCAGCCTACGCCGCCGCCTACTATACAAACGTCATGAAGCCCCTCCGTTTCCGTTGCCATACCGAGAGGTCCTGCGAAGGCGTAAAGGCTATCTCCTACCTCAAGCCTGTTAAGGGCGGCGGTGGTTGCTCCCACCACCTGGAATATTATTCTGACATAGCCACGCTCTCTGTCGTAACCTGCGACAGTCAGCGGAATTCTCTCCCCATCCTCGTCAACCTTCAGAATTATAAACTGCCCCGCCTCTGCCTTTTTTGCTACCAGTGGAGCTTCTATTTCCATCATTGTAACCGTTGGGTTAAGCTCTTTTTTGGTTATTATTTTATACATATGGGAAAAATCCCTCCAAATCTTTAAAAATTGCCTTTATTGTAACATAAAAGCGGACTCTTTTCAAGGTTATTTTAAATAAAAATTCAGAGTAGACAAAATATTTTGCCGAAGGAAGCAAAATACCCCTCGTCGCAAAAAGTGATGTGCGAAAGAGATAAAGCAAATACCGCGGGAAAAAGTCAATAAATACCGCATCAAAGACACCTTGACAAGCTTATTTAATTATTGTATAATTATTCTGTATACGAATATTTAAAATATGAAAGTTCTCCATCGAAAGGTAGCAATCCAAAATGGAAGAAAACACTTTATACATAAAGGGCGTATGCCCGACGTGCAATACCACGTTAGAATTTGAAGAAGAGCGCAGGGCGGTTTTCTGCCCCTCTTGCGGCTGCAACGTGAGCGTAAAATCCTTACTGACCTATATCGCAGAGGACAAGCGATATCCTAAAGACGAAATCAGCATTGCAAAAAGCTTTTCTTCCGCTGACGATGCAATTTTATATTTCGACGATTTTTATAAAAGCTTCCCTTGGGAAAAGTTTGCAAAAAACGAAGAGCTTACGGTTTCCTCTCTTGACACTGTGGCTGATTACTGCCTCTCGCAGTTCAGAGGCGAAAGTCTGACGTATGTTTTCAATTTCAGGCGACTTGCCGTACCTTTAGCTAAAAAGGCTGACGGACTTGAATTTATTGCGGCAAGAATTGCCGCAGCACACCTTGCCTGCGACACCGATGGAGCAAAGGCTCTTTACAAGAAATACCGTTCCATATCCGAGAGGCTTGTTAACGGAAGGGCGAGAATTTGCGAGGAGCTGCGCGAAAACATAGCTTTCGCAAAAAAATGCGGCGCCCGCCCCGAGATTATCAACGATTTATGTGCAAGTCTTTCAAGCTTTGAAAAGAAGCTTGAAAAAATAAAGCTCACAAGGCGATATGAGGAAATTCCATACGTCAGCGGTATTTTGGAAAAAAACAATGCCGAAATAGCGGCAAAAATGGCAGAGGCTGAAATCGACTGTGAGGAGCTTTACATAAATGCAAGAAAGCTTATAAACGAGGGGGCTGTTGACGATGGCATACGTATGCTTTTGTCCATCAAGGGCTATAAAAACAGCGCTGCGGTAATTGACTATCACACCAATCCTTACAAGCTTGGAGGCGGTCTTATTGAGATTGGCGGAGTCCGTTTCTTCTTAAAGAAATACAGCCTTGGCGACGAAATTTCAATGTCCCTTTACAGGGTTGAGGACGGAAAGCTTTCCTCCCTTGCCGTTGACGGTATTTCACAAATTATCGGAATACTCGGAGAGAAGGTATTCTTCCTTAAAGACGGCAGCAGCATCTGTTGCTTCTACGCAGACTCGGAAAATGATGGGGACAATATTGAAATTCTCGACTCCTCCGAATGGGGGGACTATGCCCTCACCTCGGACACGGTGCCTAATATCATCACCGTAGACAAAAAACGCTTCTTCGTACGCAAAAAAATAAGGGGTGAGAAAAAGAAATTCTGGCTTGTGAGGTTCTTCTCTCGCATAAAGAGATTCTTCACGAGGAAAGCTGAAGTTAAGGCTAACAGAAGAAACAATTATTCCCTTCTCTTGGTAGATATGAACGAGGTGAGCTGCAAAACGGTTCTGCCCGAGATAGTTGACGTAACAGATTTTGTTAACGACAAAATATTCTATATACAGGCGGACAGCGAGCGTGACTCAAAGAGCTATAAGTGCCTTGATTTGAACACCGAAGAAATTTCCGAAATTTTAAGTCCCACGAAGGGGCTTCACGCCTCTTCGGGCGGCAGGCTGATTTACAGCGAATATATCACACTGAGTGGCAGCGAAAACCTTTATTCCTTAGCAGAGGGCGGCGCACCTGTGCTTCTTGCCAAAAACATCAAGGATTTTGTAACCGTGGCAGAGGGGCGTGTGCTTTACACCGTTGGCTCTGACTCCGACATAAGGCTTTATTCCGTACCCGCCGAGGGAGGCAGACGCTCCGAGATAGCCGTTAATTTCGATGAAATCATAAAAATATACGACGGCTACGTTTATTACACCAAGGGGCGGGAGCGCAACTCTACACTTATGAGATGCGAGCTTGACGGATACTCGAAAAACACGGTTGCCTCAGGCTTTGGCGCACTCTGCTCTATCGGTAGAGGTCTTGTTCATTATTCTGATTTTTACGGAAATCTCTGTGTTTGTAGATGCGACGGAACAGAGGCGGCAAAAATCACCGATTCAATCCTCGGCGAGGGGGTTGTTTTCGGAGCGGGAAAGCTCTTCTGTATAAAGTCAGAGGGCGAGGAGGAATCCTCTCTTTATTCAATGAATCCCGACGGAAGCTGTCTTGAAAAGCTTTTGGGCGGCGCATTCCTTATAAATGAATACGACGAGGGGCATATATTTGCCATAACCAAAAACAGCGTTGATTATCTTATGAAAACGCCTCTTAACGAGCGTGATTTCAAGACTGAAACAATAACGAGGCAGCTTATCAGCCACGTTCTTATTGACAAAAATACAGGCGAATATGAGGAAATTCTTACCCTTGGCGAGCCCGAGGGAGGATATGCGACCTATCATACCCGCTTCCTTCTTATCTTCAAGAGAGAGCATACAAAGGAAATAGAATACTATCCTATCCCGAGAAACAAGTCTCTTATGGCGAAGAGCATTTTGCCCGAAGGCGCAATTCTTGAGGAAGAGGAGATAGAAAAGGCTCGTATTCTTGCTGAAAAGGAAGCCAAGAAGCAGGAAAAGCGTGAGAAGAAGCGCCTCAAAAAGGAAATGAAGAGAATGAAAAAAGAGCTTAAGCGCCTGGAAATGGAAAACGCTCTTTCTCTTGACACCTAACACACATCAGGAATTTAAAAATGAAAAAAATTTACGATAACGTAGAAGAACTTATAGGAAAAACGCCTCTGGTGAGGCTTCGGGGCTATGAAAGCCGCATTGGCGCCTTTGCCGAGATTATCTGTAAGCTTGAATCCTTTAACCCTGCGGGGAGCGCTAAGGATAGGGCGGCAAAAAGAATGATAGATGCCGCCGAGGAAGCAGGGCTTTTATCCCCCGGCGCTACCATAATTGAGCCTACCTCGGGAAATACGGGAATAGGCCTTGCCTATATTGGCGCAAGGCGCGGATATAGGGTTATTATAGTTATGCCCGACAGTATGTCGGAGGAAAGACGAAAAATAATGAAGGCTTACGGAGCTGAGCTTGTTCTTACTCCGGGCAGACTCGGTATGAAGGGAGCAATCGCCGAGGCTGAAAAAATAGCTAAAGAAACCGAGGGCAGCTTCATTCCCTCTCAATTCAATAACCCGGAAAACGCCGAGGCTCACCGCCTAACAACCGGTCCCGAAATTTTAGAGGACACAGAGGGAGAGGTGGATTTCTTCGTGAGCGCTGTTGGAACAGGCGGCACTATTACAGGCTGCGGAGAGTACCTTAAGGAAAAAATCCCCAATATTAAGATTATTGCCGTTGAGCCATCGGACTCAAGCGTACTTTCAGGCGGCTCTGCAGCACCCCATAAGCTTCAGGGCATTGGGGCGGGATTTATCCCTTCCATTCTCAACACGGATATATACGACGAGATTATCACCGTCACGACAGAGGAAGCTTACGGCGCAGCTCGGGCGGTATGCGCAACAGAGGGTATCGGCGTCGGTATTTCCTCGGGGGCGGCGCTTTTTGCGGCAACCGTTATTGCAAAAAGAGAGGAAAACCGCGGAAAGAAAATTGTAGTTCTCTTCCCCGACGGTATAGACAGATACCTTTCCTCTGACCTACTTGACTAATACGGAAAGAATAAAAAATGGGACTTGCAGAAAAATTTGAAAAAGAAAAGCTGATTATGGGGGTTATCTTCCACGACAGAGAGATTTTTGACAGGGCTATGGAGGCTCTTACGGAGAAATTCGGCAAATGCGACTTTGCCACGGAGGAATTCTCCTTTACAGAGCTTTTCTCCGACTACTACGACGAGGAAATAGGCGGAGAGGCATTCAGACGGATATTCAGCTTTGAGGAGCTTGTTGACCCTGAAAGACAGGCTGAAATAAAAACGTATACAAACCAGCTTGAGCTGGAATTTTCCAAAAATGGAAAAAGGCTCATAAATCTTGACCCAGGCTTTATAAGCCACGGCAGACTTATGCTACCGACAACCAAAAAAACCGGCTTCCGTGTTCCTCTTAAGGACGGAATATACACGGAGCTTACCCTTTTCTGGGCAAGGGGCGGGTGGCAAAAATTCCCCTGGACATACAGGGATTATCAATCACAGCTTGTTCAAAACTTCCTTACCAAGGTAAGGCACAGATACCTTGAGCAAAGAAAGATTGCGGAAAACTTAATATAAACAAAAAACGGAGAACGTAAATCAAACTCTTGCCGAGCCTTGAATTTATTCTCCGTTTTTATTTTTAAGCATTCCAAGCTTTTTTACGCTCCTTTATGCCGCGCGAAAGATTTAAGAAGCGATAATCCTTAGGGTGTGCTATTTCAGCTTTTTTCTCATTCCTATATGGGGGCAGTCCTGCTCATATTCAATCTCGCCATATGGCTCGTATCCGCACTTTTCATAAAAGCTTTTTGCCTGAAGCTGCGAATGAAGAGAGGCACTCTCGCCGCCCAAGCTAAGTATATGCCGCTCGGCTTCCTCTATTATTTTCCTGCCAAGCCCCCTCCCTCGGTATTCTCGAATAACCGCAAGCCTGCCTATATGGTATTCCCCCGGCGCATCTCCTGAAAAGACACGGCAGGTTGCTATGGCTGAATTTCCGTCAAAGAGCAGAATATGAGAGGATATTTTGTCAATATCGTCAAACTCGTCAATAAACCCCTGCTCCTCAACGAAAACGGTATTTCTTATATTCATTGACTCCTTTGGTAAGGTGTCGTATATTGCGAATTTCATAATGCCTCTCTATGCGTTTTTTATTATAATAGCATTATTCGAATGTAAAATCAATGCTTTTT
>JAEIGA010010368.1_pt1 | contig 14125 bp, 15 predicted proteins | sample 9270691 | NCBI WGS metagenome assembly JAEIGA01 (sample SAMN17057246, study PRJNA624740) | gut metagenome | biome: biome; isolation source: fecal sample | host: Bos grunniens | place: China: Xizang | collected 2019 | reverse complement strand
CGGCAAAAGGCAGCCCAATAGCGCCAGCAGCAGTAAAATCGGGGGGGGTGTCAAGGGATGGGGATTGCAAAATCAGCCTTCTATCACCCGTTCCGCTGAGGGACAGCTGCGCAGGAGCGTCGGCAAGGGAAGGCTTGAGATATCTCTCTGAGAGGGGTGACGGATGGGCTCAATGGCCATTTCTGCAACAGGGGGGTGACACATAAGAGCTGATTGAAAAAGGTGAGGAAAAGCAGCGGGGAAAACAGATTGAAAAAGGTGAGGAAAAGCAGTAAAAAAGCCGAGAAAAACTTGCTGAAAAACTTGCGTAATTCGACAATTTTTCATACCTTTGCATATGAAAAAACGTACCCCAAACGAGATGCTTTTCTGTGAAGAAGTGGCATCATCTCCACACAGCCCACACATGATAAAACACCCATACGCACGCGAGGCACACGCACACCCATAGAACCACACACCATAACCACACACCATACGCACGCGAGGCACACACGGCATATCATACACACCTTACGCACGCGTTTCTGCCCAGCCCCAAAGGATGAGAAGCGGAGCGTCCCTGAAGCGGCTCAGTCGTCCCTGCTGCCGAAAGGTGCGTTTCTGCAATGAAGACGAGAAGCGAGGAGTACAGAAACAGCGCATCGTCCCTGCCTTGACCGGCGAAGCGGGTTTCTTTCCCCCTGCCGCCTGTTTCAGCCAACGCGACGAAGAATGCCTCACTCGTGGTGATATGGCTCTCCCCTCATGATGGTCATGGCCCGATAGAGCTGCTCGACAAAGATGAGTCGTATCATCTGGTGGGAGAAGGTCATCTTGGAGAGCGACAGCTTCTCGCTGGCTTTGGCATACACGTCGGGCGAAAAGCCGTAGGGCCCTCCGATGATGAAGACGAGGCGCTTGCTAACGGTCTGCATCTTCTGCTCCATGTACCTGGAGAATTCGATGCTGCGCAATTCCCTGCCGTGCTCGTCGAGAAGGACCACATGGTCGCCTGGCTGGAGCTGCTTGAGGATGAGTTCGCCTTCCTGCTGCTTCTGCTGTTCGGCCGACAGGTTCTTGGTGTTCTTCAGCTCTGGGATGGTTGCGATGTCGAAGCTGATATAGTGCTTGAGACGGGATGAGTAGTCGTCTATCAGTTCGACGAAGTGCTTATTGACAGTCTTTCCGACTAAGAGAAGTGTTATTTTCATGCAATCTGATTGTGTGTTTTATCGTGCCACGTTCTTGACCCCTTTCACTGTGGCAATCTTCTTTATCATCTGCGTGAGCTGATTCTGGTCGCTGATCATGACGGTGAGCGTGCCCGAGAAGAGTCCGTCTTCTGACGACTGTATTGAAATGCTTCTGAGCACGACGTTTTTCTCCTTGTTGATGATGGACGTGATGTTGTTGACAATGCCGATGTCGTCATTTCCTATCACATGGAGCGTGACAGGATATTGCCTGGTTCCCTTCCCTGCCCAGCGAGCGCGGAGAACACGGTAGCCCATCCTCTCTTTCAGGAGCTGCGCATTGGGACAGTCGATTCGATGAACCTTGATGCCTCTGTTGACGGTGACAAAGCCGAACACGTCGTCGCCATAGATGGGGTTGCAGCATTTGGCAAGGCTGTAGTCGACGCCTTTCAGGTTGTTGTCGAGCACGAGCACGTCCATGGCGTCTTTCACGTGCTCTTCAGGGAGCGTGGAGACAAATGTGTCGGCGCTGCGCTGCTCGGCAGAATATGCGGCAGGGTTGTTCTCCCTTTCCTCCATTGCCTGGTAGTGCTCTATCACGCTATTCACATCGAGGATGCCTTCCGCTATGGCCTTGTAGAACTCCAGCACGTGCTTGTATCCCAGCTTCTTGATGAGGCGCATCATGATGGACTCTTCTGGCTCTATTTTCTTGTTCTTGAACTTGCGTTCGAGCGCTTCTTTGGCAAAGGTGGAAACCTTCATTTCCTGCTCGTTCAGCGACTGGCGTATCTTGGTGCGCGCCTTGGGGGTTACGGCAATGTTCAGCCAGTCTTGCTTGGGCATCTGCTTCTGCGAGGTGAGGATTTCCACCTGGTCTCCACTCTGCAGCTTGGTTCTGATGTGAACATTCTTTCCGTTGATTTTTCCTCCTGTGCAATGGGCGCCAACTGTTGTGTGTACCAGGAAGGCGAAATCCAGAATTGTTGCGCCCTTGGGCAGCTTGAACAGGTCGCCCTTGGGAGTGAACACGAAGACTTCGTCGCTGTAGAGGTCCACCTTGAACCTGTCGACAAGCTGCTCGTCGCTGTCGGCATGGGTCTCCAGCGCAGAACGGATGTCTGTCAGCCAGTCTTCCAGCTTGCCGCCGCCATCCTTCACTCCCTTGTATCGCCAGTGGGCAGCCAGTCCGCGCTCTGCAATCTCGTCCATGCGCTCTGTGCGAATCTGCACTTCCACCCATTTTCCCTCAGGCCCCATGACAGTGATGTGCAGGGACTCGTAGCCGTTTGACTTGGGAACGGAGAGCCAGTCTCTCAGACGCTTCGGATTGGGGTGGTACATGTCTGTGACGATGCTGAACACCTGCCAGCAGTCCTGCTTCTCCTTCTCAGGCGCAGAGTCAAGAATGATTCGAATGGCAAAAAGGTCGTAGATGCCCTCGAACTTGCATTTCTGCTTCTTCATCTTCTGCCAGATGGAATGTATGGATTTTGTCCGCCCCTTGATGTGGAACTTCAGTCCAGCCGCTTTCAGCTTCTTTTCAATAGGGGCGATGAAGCTGGCAATGTAGAGGTCGCGCGCGGCTCTCGTTGTGCTCAGCTTTTCTTTTATCATATAAAAGACGTCGGGCTCAAGGTACTTCAGCGACAGGTCTTCCAGCTCTCTCTTTATCAGATACAGACCCAGCTTGTGGGCTAATGGAGCATACAGGTAGGCCGCCTCAGACGCCACACGGATGCGCTCCTCTTCCTCTCCCCTGTCTTTGATTTGGCGCATCAGGTTCACGCGGTCGGCGATGATGATGAATATCACTCTCATGTCTTGCGCGAAGGAGAGCAGCAGGTCACGGAAATTCTCTGTCTCGATGGACGGATTCTTGGCGTACAGTTTGTTTACGCGCAGCAATCCCTGAATGATATTTGCCACATCTTCGCCAAACTCCAATCGAACCTGGTCTATGCCTGCAACTCCCATTTCCACGCAATCGTGCAGCAGCACGCTGACAATCGAGGCACGGTTCAGCCCGATTTCTTCAGCCAAAATCATCGCCGTCTGAAGGTCGAACAAGACAGGATGAAGCCCAAACTGATTGCGAGCCAAAGCGTCCGTTTCCATTGCCCGAAGCAGGATGTCCTTGATTTTTCGAAAGTCATCAGGATTGAGAATGTCTGCCACCAGTTCCTGCATTTTGCGGACGGTGGTCAAAAGCTCCAGCCTTTCCTCTTCCTTTATCATAGTCAATTCTTCCATCGATTCCATTTTTCAATTATAAATTCTTCAAGCTTCATGCCTGTTTCCGTTGCAAAGATAATGAAAAAATGGTCAAAAACAGCCATTTCAGATGAAGATTAACGGTTTTTATGGTTTTTCGGCTTACGCATCCAGCATTCCAATTCCTTCACAGCACGCACACCCACACAAGGGATGACCCAAGAAGCGCCATCAGATTGAGGCACTCGCAAAAACAAGGCTCCTGGAGCGCCCGCAGCCTTCGAAAAGCTATCGCAGAGCAGGATTTTTCTGCCGCTCAGCCCGCCGCAATAGAGGCGCGCTCTTGTAGCGGCAGACGCCAGCATAACAAAAATCAGCATGAAAAATGGACAGGAGAATGTTTCACCCTTGCTCCCTGAAAGAAAAAAGCAAGAAGAATAGCGAAAATCTTGCTCATTTGGATTTTTATGTGTATCTTTGAAAAAAATTTGTATCACACATTAAAATAATCATTACCCATGCTTACACAAGAAGATAAAGACTTCCTCGCAAAGAAAGGAATTTCCGAAGAAAAACTCAACGCCCAACTGGACTGTTTCAAGACAGGCTTCCCTTGGCTCAAACTGGCAGGTGCTGCATCGGCAGACAATGGCATCACCATTCCTGCAGACACAGAAAAGAAGGAATATCTCGCAGCATGGGACGAGTATCTGAATGGCAGCGGAAAGGTGCTGAAGTTTGTTCCTGCTTCTGGAGCCGCAAGCCGCATGTTCAAGAATCTCTTCGAGTTTCTGGACAATGAAGAAAAGACGGACTTTATCAATAAGTTTGAAAGCAACCTCAGCAAGTTCGCCTTCATCGACGACCTGAAGGAGGCTATTGCAAAGGCAGGCGGCGACGAAAGCCTCAAAGCAGCCATAGCAGCACTGCTTGGCGACGAAGGCCTTTCATACGGCAAGCTGCCAAAGGGATTGCTGAAGTTCCATAAATATGAAGACGGCGCCCGCACTCCAGTAGAAGAGCACCTGGTGGAAGGCGCGCTCTATGCTGGCGGAAAGAATGGAGACGTGAACGTGCACTTCACCGTTAGCCCAGAGCATCGCCCTCTGTTCGAAGCATTGGTTGAGAAGGTTACTCCTAAATACGAAGAAAAGTTTGGCGTAAAATACGCTATCGGCTTTTCAGAACAGAAATCCAGCACAGACACAGTTGCAGCCAACCCAGACAACACTCCTTTCCGTGGCAAAGACGGAAAAATACTGTTCCGTCCAGGCGGGCATGGCGCTTTGATTGAAAACCTCAACGAACTGGATGCCGACATCATCTTCATCAAGAACATTGACAATGTGGTGCCAGACAGGCTGAAGCCAGAAACGGTTGAATACAAGAAACTCATTGCTGGCGTCTTGGTGAGCAAGCAGAAAAAGGCATTTGAGTATCTCGAACTGCTCGAAAGCGGAAAATACACACATGCAGAACTGGAGGAAATCATCCAATTCATGCACAACGACCTTTCCTGCCGCAATCCTGAACTGAAAGACCTGGAGGACGCAGAACTGGCAATCTATCTGAAAAACAAGCTGAATCGACCCATGCGCGTATGTGGAATGGTGAAGAACGTGGGAGAACCAGGCGGAGGCCCATTCATGGCATACAACCAAGACGGCACCATCAGCCTGCAAATTCTCGAAAGCAGCCAGATTGACACCAACAACGAGGAATACATGCAGATGTTCCAAAACGGAACGCACTTCAACCCTGTTGACCTCGTATGCGCCGTAAAAGACTACAAGGGAAACAAGTTTGACCTGACAAAGTACGTAGATCCTTTGACTGGCTTCATCTCAAGCAAGAGCAAGGACGGAAAGGAACTCAAAGCGCTTGAATTGCCAGGACTATGGAATGGAGCCATGAGCGACTGGAACACCATCTTTGTGGAAGTATCGCTTGGAACGTTCAACCCTGTGAAGACTGTGAACGACCTGTTGCGTGAACAGCATCAGTAATTAGAATCAGAATATATGGAAATCATCAAGAAATATTTTCCCAACCTCACAGACCTTCAGGCTGAGCAGTTTGCTCAGCTTGAGGTTCTTTATAACGACTGGAATGCAAAAATCAATGTCATCTCACGCAAGGACATCCAGAACCTGTACGAGCACCATGTGCTGCACTCTCTAGGCATCGCAAAGGTGCTGAACTTCAGGGATGGAACAGAGGTGATGGATCTTGGAACAGGAGGAGGATTCCCAGGCATTCCTCTAGCAATTCTCTTCCCTCAAACACAGTTCCACCTGGTGGACAGCATTGGAAAGAAAGTTAAAGTAGCACAAGAGGTGGCAACGGCTATCGGACTGAAAAACGTAAAGTTCAGCCATGCAAGAGCTGAAGAGATAAAAGAGCAGTACGACTTTGTTGTTACACGAGCCGTGATGCCAATGGTGGACTTGATGAAGGTGGCGCGAAAGAATATCAAGAAGGAACAGAATAACTCTGTCCCCAATGGAATCTTAGCGTTGAAAGGAGGAGAACTGGAACGAGAAATAGCATCAATGAGAAATATCGCAACCACATGGGAATTGAGCGATTTCTTTAATGAGGATTATTTCACTACAAAGAAGGTTGTACACGTTACAGTAATCAACAAGAAGTAATTCATGAACATCAAAACATTCATAGTCAACCCACTTGGCGTAAACTGCTACCTGGTTCATGACGACACCAAAGAAGGAGTCATCATCGATTGCGGCTGTTCCACAGAAGGTGAATGGAAAGAAATCAAAGATTATATTGACAGCGAGAACCTGACCATAAAGCATTTGCTGAACACCCATCTCCATTTTGACCATGTATGGGGGAATTCTTTTGCCTTCAGAGATTTGAAACTCTCCCCAGAAGCCCATCGAGCAGACGCTTTTATCTATCAAGACATGGACCGCCAGATTGAGAGGGTTGTCGGATTTCGCATCCCCCACCCCCCAATGCCAGAATTAGGCTGCTCGCTGAAAGAAGGCGACACCATATCGTTTGGAAGCACATCTCTAAAAGTGCTTCACACGCCAGGCCATTCGCAAGGAAGCCTATGCTTCTATTCTGCAGCAGACGAAGTTCTCTTTTCTGGTGACACGCTGTTTTATGGGAGTTGCGGCCGTACAGACCTTGAAGGTGGTAGCCACAGCGACATCATGAAAAGCTTGCAACGACTGGCACTCTTGCCTGAATCCACAAAAGTGATGTGCGGCCATGGACCCTCAACTGCGATTAAAACGGAAAAATGCCACAATCCTTACATGTAAAACCTGCTTGTCTAAAAGTATAAAAATCGTGAAAACTGACAAAAAAGCATTGTCAATTGGAAAATAATATGTAATTTTGTCACAATTTTTCAAGAACGAATATGGATGACAAAATCATACAGCAAGTTAAACAGCGTTACGGCATTGTAGGAAACTATGAAGGCCTGAACAGAAGTATTGACATTGCAATTCAGGTGGCGCCAACAGAACTTTCCGTTTTGATTGTTGGAGAAAGTGGTGTCGGCAAGGAGGTTTTGCCTCGTGTCATACATGACAATTCAACCAGGAAACATAATAAATATTTTGCGATAAACTGTGGTTCTTTGCCAGAAGGAACGATTGATTCTGAATTATTTGGACACAAAAAAGGTTCTTTTACAGGCGCGCTTGATGACCGTGAGGGATACTTTGGAGTAGCAAATAACGGAACGCTATTCCTTGACGAAGTTGGTGAACTCCCTCTTGCTACTCAGGCAAGACTTCTACGTGTACTGGAAACAGGAGAATACATACGCGTGGGAGAAAGCGAGGTGAGGAAAACGAACGTTCGAATTGTGGCCGCCACAAATGTCAACATGCAAAAGGCCATTCGTGAAGGAAAATTTCGAGAAGACCTTTACTATCGCCTTAACACCATCCCCATCAGCGTCCCTCCCCTTCGTGAAAGAGGAAAGGATATAGAATTGCTTTTTCGCAAATTCGCTTACGACATTTCAGAAAAATACCGTATAGAGCCAGTCAGACTCACAGAAGATGCTCGCACTTTGCTCCTCAGGCACAAATGGCCAGGAAACATACGCCAGCTGCGTAATTTGACAGAGCAAATCAGCATCATCAGCCAAGAAAGAGAAATCACAGCCAACATCCTGAAAGAATACGGCGTTACCGATGACACTTTAGGAGAGGCAGGGCTGATTCTTCGAAACTCAGGAAAGGAAAGCTCTGCAGATTCACACAGCTACGAAAAAGAGCGTGATATGCTTTTCCAGCTACTCTCAAGCATTGGCAAAGAAGTAAAAGACCTGAAAGAATTGGTGCACAGCAACATGGGGAATATGCAAGGGATGGCAAAAGACAGCTACAGAGTCTTTAACGACAACAAGCGTCCTGTCGACATCTCGTACGGAGGACAGCATGTCATCAATCCGCATGATTCCTACCTGGTGGACGACCACAGATTGAGACCCGCCAATCCTGCAATGTTTCCACATGATGACATACAAGATATTGACATAGAAACAATAGAGGATACACCTATTTCCAACAAAGAGCTGATGAAGAAAAATATCATTGACTCCCTGAAACGAAATAATGGCAACAGAAAGAAAACTGCGATAGAGCTGGATATTTCAGAACGGACTCTATATCGAAAAATTAAAGATTACGGACTGGATAATATATGAAAAAGCATTTCATCATACTATGCCTGACTGTACTTGTCTGGGGATTGCATGCCTGCTCTGTAAGCTACAAGTTTAGTGGAACAAGCATTGACTACACGAAGACAAAAACAATCAGCATCGACAAATTCCCCATACGCGCAAACTACGTATGGAGTCCAATGGAGTCAATGTTCTACAATAGCATTACCGATGCTTTTGCCCAAAAGACAAAACTCAAGGTGCTAAAAAAAGATGGTGACCTTCAGCTGGCAGGAGAGATTGTAGAATATAGCCAAACAAACAAAAGCATCAGTTCTGATGGCTACTCAGCGCAAGTTCAGCTGAAAATAGCTGTGAATGTGAGGTTTACAAACAACCAAAAACACGAGGAAGATTTTGAACAACGATTTAGTGCAACTGCTGAATATGATTCTTCGCAGCAATTGTCTGCCGTACAGGAAGAACTTGTACAAGAGATGATTGACGACATCGTTGACCAGATATTCAACGCAACAGTCGCAAACTGGTAAAACAATGAATTTCACGCCCCATGGTAAATATCAAAGAGCTTATCGACAATCCAGCGCTGCTCAATGCAGAGACATTGCTTGAGCTAGAAGCACTTGTCAAGAAATACCCATTCTTCCAAGTGGCACGACTGCTGTATGTTTCCAATTTATACAAACTGCATTCACCTCTATTTGGAGAAGAACTTAAAAAGGCAAGCGTGCTAGTAACAGATAGAGCAGCCCTATTCGCCTTGACTGAAAGTTCCAACTACACATTGCCAACAAATGGCAATACTGCTGTTATTGAAACAGAAAGCGACCAGAACAGAACAATTTCATTGATAAATAATTTTCTGTCAAACGGACTCATTGAACTGGATGATAGTAGCGAGCCGCACAGAACGACCCCGTCTGTAGCAGACCTGACCAACGACTACGCATCATTTCTAATGCAGCAAGATGGCATGGAAGAAAAAGAAAACTCATCAAAAGAACAACCTCAACTGAAAGGTTCTGATTTAATAGATGATTTCATTGAGAAAAATAGAGGAAAGCAACGATTTGAAATATCAGACATTGATGAGAAGGACTTCGTCTCTCCAGAATTTTCAGATGAAGAAGAGGAGGTTTATACAGAAAGTATGGTCAATATTTACATCAAACAAGGAAGATATCAGCAAGCTTTAGAAATATTACGCAAAATTTGTTTGAATAATCCGAAAAAAAGTTCTAACTTTGCATCACAAATCAATTTATTAGAAATAATCACGAATAATAAAATAGGAGTATAAAACTGTACAGTAAATTCTGAAACGGTAAAAACCTTATCTTCGTTCGTAAAATTTAAACTAAAAATAAAAATGTACCCACTAATTATTGTACTTGTAATTCTTGCATCAATCTTGATGTGTGGAATTGTTCTTATTCAAGAGTCTAAAGGAGGCGGTTTGGCTTCAAGCTTTGCTTCTTCAAACCAAATCATGGGCGTACGCAAGACAACAGATTTTCTCGAGAAGGCAACTTGGTGTCTGGCAATTGCAGTGGCTGTGCTCAGCATCCTTTCTGCAGCGTTCGTAACAAAGACTTCTGTTGAAGAAGCTCCTGTTAACATTACTCTCCCTGTTCAGGCAACTGACGCAGAGAATGTCCCAACATTCCCAGCAGCAGAAACACAGGCTCCAGGAGAATAATTGGCAGACTCCCATCAAACAAGGAAGCGGCGACAGAAATGTTGCTGCTTCCTTTTCTTATTTCATAAACTGCAATTTGCTATTGCATAATTATTGTTTGAATGTGTTAACGACAAAATCGTTTTATCCACATTTAAATAAAATATATTTCGAAACAATTGAAAAAATCATTCGAAGTTTTTTGATGATAAAAATATTTCTTAACTTTGTAACATGATTACTTTAGCAAGGCATATAGAACTACTATTACTGGAACACGATTGTGTGATTGTTCCAGGCTTTGGCGGTTTCATTGCTAATCATGTTGAAGCCCAATATAGCGGGGAACAAGAGCAATTATTCTTGCCTCCCTACCGTACTATTGGTTTCAATCAACAGCTAAAAGTTAATGACGGATTGCTGGTACAATCTTACATGGCTGCATACGATGCCTCATACCCCGCTGCATACCTTCAGATGGAAAAAGACATCGAAAACATGGCAGAGGATTTGGAGTTAACTGGAGCATATGAACTTGAGAATGTAGGATTGATTAGGAAAGGAACGAATCAGAATATAACATTCACTCCTAAAGAAACAGGCGTACTCTCCCCTTCTCTCTATGGATTGTATTCTTTCGAAATGAAGTCCTTGCGCGATTGCACAATAGAAAGAGAAGCACAAAGAAGCCTTCAGCAGATAGCTCCCGTAAGTCTGAAAGTAAACGAAGAGAACACAAAGGTACAAAAACAAAAAGATATTGTTATCCGCCTGAATCGCCATTGGCTAGACTTTGCAGTTTCGGTTGCAGCAGCAGTCCTGTTGTTCTTCTGCCTTTCCTATGCAGCAATGAAGAATGTCGACCAGGAATCAGACACTGTTGTTGCTGCATTCTACCCTGTATCTGGTAATTATGTATCTGCAAAAACGGTAAAAGACAAGAATGCCAGCAAAGAATGTACAGAAATAAAAAAAACAGAGAACAATAAGGTAGAAAACCAACAGGAAATAGCACAAAAAAATCCTGAAGCGAAGTATACTATCGTGTTGGCTAGCTATGTTGAAAAAAGAAATGCAGAAGAGTTTATTTCCAATTTGGCAAAAGACGGCTTTGCAGAAGGACGTTATGTGAAGAACGGCAAAGTCAGCCGTGTGCTTTATTCAAGTTACCTTACAGAAGAAGATGCACGAACAGCACTAAGAATGCTTCGTGAACAAAATAAAAATTTCGCACAAGCGTGGATTCTCGCGCAATAAAGAGAATAATAAAAGGATGAAAAGAGTTCGTTGCCCCAAATGTGACAGCTTCATTGTATTTGACGAAACTCAGTATAATGACGGTCAATCGCTGGTCTTTGTTTGTGAACATTGCAAGAAAGAATTTGGTATTCGTATCGGAAAATCCAAACTGGCTAATAGGCACGAAGAAAAAACGCTTGATGAAGACGCTTATGCTCAAGACTTTGGAAGTATTGTTGTCGTAGAAAACCGTTTTGCCTATAAACAAGTTATACCACTGGAATTAGGCAAGAATGAATTTGGAAGATATATAAAGGGTACTAATATAAATAAACCTATTGAGACAAGAGACCCTAGCATTGATACGTTTCATTGTACGATTACTGTCAAAAGAAATAAAAAAGGAGAATTGCAGTATATATTGCAAGATGCTCCAAGCGATACAGGAACATTCTACATGAATGAGATTTTGCGTGATGTGGATCGTGTGAATATGGAAGATGGCGCTATCATAACGATTGGCGCAACAACTCTTATTTTGCGAAAAGCGCACGAATAAAAATGACCTAGTTATACGAAAGTGCTTATTGTACTTTAGTTTATGCGATTAGTTTAATAAAATAATATAATGGCAGAAGGTAATGTCTGGCAATATTACAATTCTTCTTTTGAAAAGAAATATTGTATATATGACAATCTCGATGAATCTGAAGAGCCAATAATACGTCCAATGGACGATATGTGCAATTCAGAATATGTTTGTATTACAGTTGTCGTTCGAGGTGCGTTACATCTGGTTATTGGTGGAACGGATATTTGGATTAAATCAAATGACTTTTTATTGATTACACCATGTGTAAAGGTCATTGTAAAAGAATCAAGATGTCTCTTTTTCTCTTGCTACATAAAAGCACATCTTATGCCAGAGATATATGCCCATTTGGGAGTCAAAACCTGCTTTTATGCTTTTAAATTTATGCACGCTCATTTCTCTTCTGAAGAAATAGCAATTCTTCTGGATTGCTACAAAAGAATAAAAAAAGAGATTGAACGTTATGACTATCCGTTGAAAGAATGCAGTTTAAGTGCCTATCAAACCGCTTTTCTGGCAAAACTGCTTTCTATAAAAGAAAAAGGACAATGGATTGACCATACAAAAAACACTCGCTATCATGCCATATTCAATCAATTCCTGCAAAAACTTCATCAGAACTACAAAGTAGAACGTTCTGTTCAGTACTATGCCGATTCCATTGGTGTTGCAACTAAATACCTGTCTTCTGTCATCTATTCATACACAGGATTCACAGCATCGCAAACAATTGACCAATATGTGGCTTTAGCACTTAAACAGGCGTTATACTTAAATGCATGTAAAATAAAGGAAATAAGCACAGATTTTAACTTTCCAAATCAAAGTTTTTTTGGGCGCTATTTCAAACGTGTTACAGGAATGACTCCTAATGAATATGTAAAATACAACAACATTCAGTCTATCTGTTTCTATAAGGATTGCAATAAAGAGAATTAAAACCATGCCAAATTCGCCATTAACAACAAGTGAATATACAGATAGCCTTCAGGCTAGGAATCTCAATGCAATTTCTCATCCTGCAGATACAATTGTATCAGCAAATTACAGAAACGAATTGCTGCTTATAGATTCTTGGGGCGGAACTAAGCCGCTCTGTATTCCTTCTGTAGATGAAAACGGAAAAGGACAACTATATGTAAACGTGTATGTTCTCAATGGAAGCTTTACTTTTTCCATCAATGGTGTAGAAGATGTTGTTTCTCCCCAAAAACTGGTTACCTTCATGCCAGGAAATTCCATCAAGATAATAAAAGAGAGTCCTGATTTAGCTTATTTTATGATATGTGTACATCCAAGACTCGCAAACGAGATGCTGCAAGAACTCTCTGTAACATACTTCTGTGCCCAACTATCATCTCAGTATTTTATTGCAGAACTCTCACCCCTGCATATACAGAATTATATCCCATTATATAATGACATTAAACGCGACATTATTGCCCCTGATTACGAACAGAAATACATTTATCTACGCTGTCTGCTCAATGCATTAACTGTCGAAAACATGAATGTCCATAATCATATTCCTCTTCCTGCTCAAGGAAAAAGCTATTCGCATTTATATGACATTTATAGTCGTTTTATCACCTTGCTCAACAAACGTGCTAAAGAAGAACGGGAGGTACAGTACTATGCGAAAAAATTAGGCATATCCAGCAAATATTTATCCTATGTTTGTATTTGTTATAGTAATAAAAATGCATCCACATGGATTAGCGAAGCTGTTATTCAAAGAGCGAAGAATTTAATGCTGATACAGAAATATTCTTTGGAACAAGTATGCACTTTTTTGAATTTCTCCACTGTCAGTAATTTTAATAGATACTTCAAACGAGCAACAGGAGAATCTCCTAAAGAATTTCTTAAGAAAGAATTGCACAAGTAACTGTTAACAAAAGTATTAAGCACACAAAATAGTCGAAGTTTATGCCATTAAAACCTCTTTATAAATGGACAAAAGGGCTCCATTCTGTTGAATTGTCAAGGGTTCATTTCATGAATCAACCATGGGCTGCAGGAGTGGTTCTCCTCGCCTGTGTCATCATTGCTATGCTGTTAGCAAATCTGCCTCTCACTTCACATTTGTACCACGAGATATTGCAAACAAGCTTATCCATCACCATCAGCAATGAACTATTCTCCATTTCTTTCCCAGAAAACATGAATGTCGAGAAATTCATCAATGATATTTTGATGGTTGTATTCTTCTTTACAGTCGGTCTCGAAATAAAAAGGGAAGTTGTGTGTGGAGAACTCTCTACCGTAAAGAAAGCAATTATGCCAATCATAGCAGCTATGGGTGGAATGATTGTACCAGCCGTTACTTACTTGATTTTCAATGCAGGAACATCCACAGTTGGAGGATGGGGAATCCCAACTGCAACCGATATAGCTTTTGCCATGGGCATCATGTCCATCTTGGGCAACAAAGTTCCTGTGTCCTTAAAAGTGTTTCTCACAGCACTTGCAATAGCCGATGACCTTGGTGCTATCCTTGTTGTGGCTTTCTTCTATGGAGGTCAGATTGACCTCACTCTCCTTTT
>JAEIGA010010367.1_pt1 | contig 14125 bp, 10 predicted proteins | sample 9270691 | NCBI WGS metagenome assembly JAEIGA01 (sample SAMN17057246, study PRJNA624740) | gut metagenome | biome: biome; isolation source: fecal sample | host: Bos grunniens | place: China: Xizang | collected 2019 | reverse complement strand
TCCGGCATAAAACTTAAAGACAATGCAACTAAAAATTTCAGGATTGCTTCTATTACGCTGGCATACGCATAAATTTTCATATTTTCATGTGCGATTATTGCTGCCATATACGGTGTAGTCAAAATAGAAATAATGAATGACAATATTGAAGCTTGATATACCCAAATTGCTGCATTTATACGAGTCGGCGGTATAGTCAATTTATTTTTTACAAACCACAAGCCCAAAGTCTGGGCAAACAGCAAAATCGTTATCGCTAACAGAATATAAATTATCAACATCAAACTAAATATTTTCTGTAAACTTTCGCAGTTACCTTGTCCTAGTTCAAAACTGAAAAAACGTTGTGATGCTCCGGCGAGACTGTTTGTCAAAAAACCGAACATAGTGACAGTCCCGGCGACAACATTGTAAATCCCGTAATCTTCTGCTCCCAAAGCTTGCAGTACTATGCGTACCGTGTACAAACTTGCGAGCAGAATAAGGATTTGACGAAAATAAAGCATTAAAGTGTTTTTTGCGATTCGTTTATTTTCTGATTCCATTATAAAAGGTCGCTCGCAAGTTCTGCAAGTGCTGAGCGTTCACCTTTTTCAAGTGTCAAATGTGCAAACAATTTTTGTCCGGTAAAACGTGAAATCAAATATGTAAGTCCGTTGGAATGAATATCCAAATAAGGCGTATCAATTTGATGCGGGTCCCCGGTAAAAATAATTTTTGTGCCTTCTCCTACACGTGTAATAATAGTTTTTACTTCATGCGGAGTAAGGTTTTGAGCTTCATCTACTATAAAATAAATTTTATTTAACGAACGTCCGCGAATATACGCTAAAGGTTCAATCAAAAGTTTACCGGTTTCAGTCAAATCTTCAATCTTTTGAGATTCTTTCGTCTTTTCCGGATATTGGTTTTTTATAACTTTTAGATTATCCCACAACGGTTGCATATACGGATTTAATTTTGATTTTACATCTCCCGGTAAAAAACCGATTTCTTTATTACTTAACGGAATAATCGGACGTGATACAAAAATTTGTTTGTAACTGGAACGACGCTCCAAGCCACAAGCTAATGCCAAAAGAGTTTTTCCTGTACCGGCTTTCCCTGAAATCGTAACAATCGGAATATTGTCATCAAGCAGTGCATCCATTGCAAATGTTTGTTCTGCATTTCTCGGACGAATCCCGTATGCACTTTTTGTCTCTACCGGACGAATTTTGCCGGAAAAAGAGTCATATCTTGCAAGAATCGAATTGTTATTATTTTTGATTGTCAGATATTGATTGAATATAAGCTCTTTTCCGGTGATTTTCTGAAAATCACTGATTGTTACTCCCTCACTGAAAATCTTGCCGCTGATTTGTCCGGTTACATCTTCGATTTCACATTTTCCGGTATAAAGAGTATCAATATTTCTTACTGTTCCGCTTGTATAATCTTCAGCTTTTATTCCCAAAGCTTTCGCTTTCATTCGCAGATTGATGTCTTTTGTAATAAGTACGACATTTTCGTTGCCATCGCGGTATTTCATATTATAAGCAACTGTCAAAATCCGATGATCTGCAAAATCTGTCATAAATAATTTTTTTACTTCATCTGAATTGTCATCCCCGGCGATTATACGCAAAATACCTTTACCTTCACCAAGTTTCGCACCGGTTTTAAAATCTGTAGAATCACAATAGAGTTTATCCAGCGTTCTTATAAAATGACGAGCCTGAAAGTTTTTTTGTTCGTCACCTTTTTTAAACTTGTCGACTTCTTCCAGTACTGCCATCGGAATGATGATGTTATTGTCTGCAAAATTCATTATACAATTTGCATCGTGGAGAATAACATTTGTATCTAAAACAAAATTTTTTGTAGCCATAATATATCCCTCCTAAAAAACACATAAATCTTACACATAAGATTATAGTCTTTTTTTCTTCTACTCGTCATTAAAAGTTAGAAAAGTCTTATATTCGGTAGGTTCATCAATTTTATTTTTTTCTTCAGGTGTTTTACGCGGTTTTTTTTCAAAGAAAGTAAAATTTGAACGTGACATAAATGAGAAAAACAACTCTTTTGCATCATCAGGTATAAGAAAAACAGAATCTTTTTTTATAGGAAACGCTTTTATCATTCCGCTTTCTATCAGCTTAGAAATAGTCTTTCCTTTGTCGAGAGATTCGGCAAAAAAAACCGTTCCTTCTACATAAAAAAATGAATTGTGACGAGAAAACCATTCTTTTATGGTTGTACTGACATTCGTTCCCAAATTGACTGAATGCTGCATTACGAATTCTTCGAATTGCTCAAATGTATAACCGTTTTGTATCGCCCGACAAATTGAGCGATCATTGATTTCCATCTCGGTTATTTTGTCATATTTTATAAACTCACTGAATAACGCACAAAGATAATAGTCGCAATCCGTATTACTGGAATTCGTATAGACGGCGAAATTGCTTGTGATTTTCATCTCCATAGGCAAAGCCGATGACGTTTCGTAATAAATAAAGATTATATCTTCATTCTCAACACGGCAAAGCCCGATTTTTACGAGAAATTCCATAACACTGTTAAAATCGGCTCTGTATGGCTCGTTGTCCAACACAGACGCCAGCAACAATGTTTTGAACAATAACTTCAAGTCATTTTTATTTATCTTGTAACTACTTTTGTCTTCATAAACTTTCGATATAATCGGCTGCAAATAAGGAAATACTTTCTTTACCAGCGTAAGCATTCGTTCCAATTGGGACAATTTAAAAAACTTTTGAATTTTATCAGTCTGAAGTTCTTCTTCATAAATGAATGTAGTCGAAAAAAAATATCCGATAATGTCGTATTCATCACGTAAATACCCGGATGTTCCATAAAATATTGCAGAAAGTTGCTCAAAGTCTTTTTTGTACAAACCTCCGCTTTTTGAAAACTTCAACCCTTTCGATAATAAATAAACGATAATATTGATTACATTACAAAACTTCTGACTGTTGTAATCTATTTCTTCATTGATAGTTTTTGTAGCTGTAATTCCTTCTTTTTTATAGTGGTTTGAAAGTAACTGCGGAATAAAAAGATAATCTTCATCGTGTTTAAAAATATAATTTTTCACCATAAGATTTTGTATCATCTTTCCCACAAGCGACGGATGTTCCCCTAATATAATACTGAGTTTCTCATTTAAAAACGGAATCGGTACATATGTTAATTGAGAAAGTAATTTGATTATTTCAATTTCTAAAACATTAAGTCTGTTTATTACCTTCTCAATGGCAGAATCTTTATTCAAAAAAGACTTCAGACTGTCCAAATAAAATTCCGTTTCGTGACGTATAAGAATCGGCCCTGAAAAAAGTTCGTATAGTTTTAAAATTTCGTCATCTTTTAATGATTTTAAATTGAACTCATCTGCCATGGCTATTTCCTTGGTTCCCAGTAATCAATCTGGTAAGAGTATCCTTGTTCGGTAAGAAAACGTTGACGCTTATGTGCATAATCTTCTTCCAATGAATCTTTTGTCGTAAATGTATAAAAATAAGACACATTCTCTTTCTTTGGGCGAAGCACTCGTCCCAGTCGCTGTGCTTCTTCTTGGCGAGAACCATATGTTCCGCTTATTTGCAATAAAACGCTGGCATCCGGCAAATCTATCGAGAAATTGGCAATTTTACTTACAACAAGAATACGAATTTCTTTAGAACGAAATTTTGCATACAGCTCTTCTCGCTCGGCATTTGGAGTTTTACCTGTTATCAGCGGCACACCTAAAGCTTCCGATACAGTTTTGAGCTGGTCAATATATTGCCCGATTATCAAAACTTGTTGATTCTGATGCTTTAATAAAACATCTTTTACGGCTTCTATTTTGTATGGATTTTGAGATGATAATGCAAATTTTGATTTCTGATCAGACGTCAAATAGTCAATCATTTCATCTTCCGGTAACGGCAATTTTATTTCATAGCACATAGCTTCAGAAATCCAACCTTGCTTTTCAAGTACTTTCCAAGGGGTATCAAAACGTTTCGGTCCAATCAAACAAAATACGTCTTTCTCATGACCGTCTTCACGAACCAATGTCGCGGTCAATCCCAGACGACGTTTACTTTGAATACCGGATGTAACTTTAAATACCGGTGCCGGCAACAAATGAACTTCATCGTAAATAATCAATCCCCAATCTTGTGCCTGAAAAATTCCAAAGTGAGGAAATTCATCAGTTTGCTTTTTTCTGTAAATTAACATTTGATAAGTCGTCACGGTAATAGGTTTGATTTCTTTTTTGTCACCGGTATATTCTCCGATTTCATCAGGAGAAATAGTAGTTTTATCCAAAATTTCTCTAATCCATTGATGAACGGATGCCACACTTGTCGCCAAAATCAGCGTACACATTTTTACCTTTGCAAGTACATCTATTCCTATTATTGTTTTTCCGGAACCGCACGGCAAAACAATCGTTCCGTGTCCGCCGAGATTCGTCCCTGCTTGATAAAAAGATTCAGATGCGAGTTTCTGATATTCTCTGGGGGCAAATTCTTTTCCTTCCAGAGTTGTCTCTCGCAAGTTTATATCCAAAGGCGTTCCCGGTGTATAACCGGCTAAGTCATTTATAGGTAAGTTATAATTGAAAAAATCAACTTTCAAATCGCCTCGTACTTCTAAATTGATAATGTATCGCCCGGGGGCTTCTTTTAAAAACAAATATTTTTTCAGCTTTGAATTAGCAAGGATTTCGAGCTCTATATTCTTTTCTTTTATATCAAGAATCAGCTGTTCGTCGTTTTCACCTCTGATAAGTTCTATTTTCCCGAAACGTTGATAAATCGTTTTAATATTTTCGATAACATTTTGCGGGACATCAAATTTTGAATAATTTTCTATTGTGGCAATTATCTCGTCCAGTGTTACACCGCTTGCCGAGGCATTCCAAATACTGATAGAACTGATTAAATACGTATGAACATGTTCCGGAGATTTTACTAACTCCGCAAATTTTGAAAGTTCATTTCGCACCTTTTCAAAATTAGGATTATAAACTTCAAGAAGCAGAGAACCGTCGCTTTGTACAATTAATGGATTCGCAGGATTTATAATATGCCTCCTAAAATTATTGGATTGGCAACTTCTATTATACCGATTAGCGATAATTTATCGTAATTTATAATATATAACTCTTTATTATATCTATTTTCTGAATCTTTTACAAGTAAACATGAATTTAAGTAAAACTTTACTTTTGGAAAAGGAAAGATTAAAATAATAATTCAATGTTGTGAAAACCGATTATTGTGTTATGTTTTTATATCTTTTTTTAGTACACTACGTTACATACTCATTTTTGTAGTGTTCTTAAGGGGTTTTTATGAGTGATTTTATTGATGAAGAACTTTTGAAAGAGTGGTTTGAAGAAGCTTATGACTTGATTGACAAAATAGAAGAAAGCTTACTCGTGCTCGAAAGCAATACTTCCGATTCCGAAGCTATTGATTCTTTATTTCGTGCGGCACATACTCTAAAAGGCGGTTCTGCCACGGTACAGTTTTTAGAAATAAGTCATTTTACACATACAATGGAAGATGCAATGGACGAAATTCGAAACGGAGCCGTAAAAGTTTCATCCAACATTGTTGATGTGTTGTTACGAGCCCTTGATATTATAAAAGAAATGGTTGCAGCAAGAGCTCAGAGTAATGTTTATTCTGAAAACTTTGACGAAACATTGAATGAATTAAAGAAAATAGCTGAGCATTCTATAGATGACGCCCCGACAAAAAAAGCTTCCGAAAATAACATTGTAGAAAAAAAAGAAATTAAGGAAATTATTGAAGAGAAAAAAGATGATTCTATCGTCGACGGTGAAATTTTTGAATTCGGAGAATACGATTTGATGGAAATCAAACAAGGAAATACCGAGCATTTACCGATGTGGCAAATAACGGTAGACTTTGATGAGGACAATCCCATGCGAACTGTCGGAGGAATCCAGGTTTTCACATCTTTACGTGATGCCGGAACAATTCTAAAAACCGTACCGGATTTTGATTCTCTATACTCTGATGATTTTTATCCATCAGTTATCTACATTGTGGCAACATCTGAGTCCAAAGAAAAACTCCATGAAATGATAGAGTTGCCGGATATGACAAAGACAATCAATATCATCCCTTTTGATATAGAGTCTACAGAACAAACAGAAGTAAATATACCTGAAGTACAAGTGCAACCTCAAAAAGTTGATATAAAAGACGTATTGAGTATGTACATTGAAAATATAGAAGAAGAGCCAGTCAGTGTAGCTGAAGAAGTTACAAAAGAAGTAAAAAGAAGTCATGATGAAGTAAAAAAGAAGACTTCGTCTCCTGTAGTTAAAGATGCAAAAAATGTAGCCTCTTCTGTATTGAGAGTTGACTCTTCCAGAATTGACGAGCTTCTGAACCTTGTATCAGAAATCGTTATAAACAAAGCAACATTTAATCAACTAGCTATCAAATATTATGAAAGTATAGAAACACTTTCTACAATGCTGAATACTTTCAAAGATAAAAACAAACATTTTTCCGGTTTGTTGGCTCACAATACGGGAAGTAATAATATCGAAGGATTAAAAAACGAATATCAAAAAGATATTGCCGGTTTTACAACACAATTTGATTCATTCTTGAATGATTACAAAGAAATTGTAGAAAAGTTCCGTTCCACCTCACAGAGTTTAGACAGAATCTCTTCTGACCTGCGTGAAGGTGTAATGCGTGTAAGAATGATTCAAATAAAACAAGTTTTCAGTCGTTTCCCTCGTCTTGTAAGAGATTTATCACGAGATTTACATAAAGAAATCGACTTGGTAATGGAAGGAGAGGAAACCGAAGTAGATAAAGCAATGCTTGATGATTTGTCTGACCCATTGATTCACATGATAAGAAATGCGGTAGACCACGGAATGGAAACACCGGAAGAACGTCTTGCTGCCGGAAAAAGTGTACCGGGAATAGTAAAACTGAAAGCTGCAAATGAAGGAAACTTGATTTCTATTTACATTTCGGATGACGGTCGCGGAATAAATCCTGAAAGCGTAAGAAAAAGAGCAATAGAAAGAAAAATTATTTCTGCAGATAAACAGTTAAGTGAACAAGATACATTTGCATTATTGTTTGAACCGGGATTCTCTACAGCAGATAAAATTACTTCTGTTTCCGGACGCGGAGTCGGACTTGATGTTGTAAAGAAAAACATTGAAAAAATGAGCGGAACCGTTCGTATTACATCTGTACCGGGTAAAGGAACTACCTTTATTATCAAACTACCGTTAACATTGGCGATTATTCAAGGTTTGATGGTACGAGTTCAATCAGAAATATACGTATTGCCGATTTCATCAGTAATTGAAAGTATCAGAATCTGTCCGAATGACATAAAATCAATTGATAACTATGAAGTTATTAATGTAAGAAATGAAGTTCTGTCATTATTACGATTGAGTCGATTGTTTAATTTGAAAAAATCAGAAGAGCTCGAATCTTATTTTGTAGTTATTGTCGGAATAAATGATAAGAAAATGGGATTACTTGTAGATTCTTTGATAGGAGAAGAAGATATTGTAATCAAACCATTAAAAGATAAATATACGACAACTCCGGGAATTGCAGGTGCTACAGTTCTTGGTGACGGTACAGTCAGCTTGATTCTTGATGTATCCCAAATTGTAGAATTGGGAATGAAGCAAGAACAGGAAAATCAGCAAAATCGAAAAAATAATAACAGAAAGGATTAAGCTATGAGTGAAATTAAAGGAATGGATTTTAAATATTTAATGCAAAATCAACAAAATATAAATAGTTCACTTTCTATTCAAGAACAGGATAAAAAACAAGTAATCGAATATGATTCCAAAATTGTGTCTTTCAGAATAGGCAATCAGTATTATGGAATCGATATTATGATGGTAAAAGAAATTCTGTGTGAAAAAAGATTTACACCGATTCCTAATGCATTGGATTTTGTACGTGGAGTATTTAATTTACGCGGTGAAATAATTCCGATTATAGAATTGGCAAAACTATTTCACCTGAATGCAGAATATGATGTTCCGGAAGAAGGTGAATCTGTTATTATTCTAAAAGTAGGGAATTTGCTAATCGGTGTAATTGTCGAAGAAATCATGCAAGTTTTCCCTATTCAAAAAGACAAAATACAGCCGCCGAGTTCATTGCTCGGAAGTATAAATGAGGAATACATATCCGGAATTATCGATATTGAAAAAAGGTTATATGTAATCCTGGATACTGAAGCCATTTTTGGAGATAAAGAAAAAGCAAAGAAAGAGATTCTGCCGCAAGAGTCAGATTTGGCAGAAGAAGTATTTACATATTTCGCAAATCAAGTAGAACAATTCGCCGGAATACATATTCATTGTATAAACAGAAATAAATTCCGCGAACTTTATTCTACTTATATGAGAGAAAATAATATAAAAGACATGCCTAAGGTAACAAACGATGATGCGGATAAAATTTTGAACGATTTTTATTCTGTTAACACAGAATGTTTTTGGAGTCAAAAACAAGCTGATTCTTTGAAAAATATAGTTGCTTCTCAATTGAAAAAAATGGGAACAAAAGATTTCACCGGAATGAATATCGGTTGCGGGAACGGTCATGAAACGTTTTCGCTATATTTTGCATTAAAAGATATCTGTCCGGATATAAAATTGATAGCAACAGACTGCAACTTAGGTGCAATAAGTAATGCATCCGGGATAGAAGTTCAAGGCAATGAAATCCCCGCATGGATGGAAATCAATAAGAATTTTATAAATACGGGAACAAAGCAATACAAAATAAAGAAAGAAATAAATGATCAAATTTATTTTGAATTTCATGATGCCAAAAACCTATCTATCGATGAAAGAAAATTTAATATCATCGTAGCAAGAGATTTATCTTTATTTATGAAAGAATCTGAGTATCTTGTTTTTATAAAAGATATTGCACAACATCTCGTGCCGAACGGAATTCTTATTGTCGGAGACTCAGAAGTTATAACTTCTGAAGATTTCATCAGAATGGATGAACAGGATTTTTCTGTTCTTATAAAAAAATAAATTTTAGTAGGAGAAAAACAAAATGAGAGTTGAGTATATCAATCCTTTTGTAGAGTCTGCCATGTCGGTATTAAAATCGACTGTTTCAGAAAATGTAAAAAGAGGAACTCCAAAATTATCTACAAGTATTAACAATATTCAAGGTGTTGCTATTATTGTAGGACTTGCCGGTCAAGTTTCCGGTCGTGTAGTTTTAGATATGTCAGAAGTGACTGCACTTAATATTGCCTCTTCTATGAACGGAGAACGTTTAGATAGTTTGGACGAATTAGCATCTGCAACATTGACTGAATTAGGAAACATGATTACAGGAAATGCAGTTACTAAATTACATGAAATCGGATTTAAGTTTGATTTAACACCGCCGGCATTGTTTGTAGGTGACAATTTACGCTTAACAGATAAAACAGAAGCTTTGGTTGTGCCTTTGGAATTGGAAGAAGGAAGCCTTTGTATCAATGTAGCAATCAAAGAAAATATTTATAAATAAAATAAGGATGGATTTAATATGAAATCGTCATCAGATTTCCCAACAATTAATGCAAAAATTCCGGATGGATTAAAAGAAGACGGCTCTAAATATAGAATACTTTTAGTAGATGATTCTATATTTGTAAAAAAACAATTACAGCAAATGCTTTTATCTCAAGATTATGATGTTGTGGATACAGCTGCAGACGGAGAAGAAGCTGTCGCAAAATATAAAGAACATTATCCTAACATTGACTTGGTAACAATGGATATTACAATGCCTAAAATGGACGGGCTTACAGCATTAGAACAAATTATGGCATTTGATAAAACAGCAAAAGTTGTCATGATTAGTGCTTTAGGAAAAGAAGAACTTGTAAAAAAAGCACTTCTTTTAGGTGCAAAAAATTTCATTATTAAACCTTTAGACCGTGCAAAAGTTTTAGAACGCCTTGCCAGTGTCGTAAAAAAATGAAAAATCGTTTTTTTTTATTCTTAATTTTTCCGCTTTTGTTTTTTTCTTGTTTGAATAAGGCACAAGTGAAAGAAGAAAAGATAAAAAAAGAACTGGCAATAATAAATACAGAATCAGAGGTAACAGAAAACGCAAAGTTTGAAACCTCTTTTTCTGTAACAAATGCAAATAAAAACAATACTCAATTACATTCTTTGGAATACACCTTTTCTTTTGTTATTTCTTTACCGGCAGAAAAGGTGTATCTTGAATATCAGCTATTTGATTCTGATGATATTCTCCTTGTCGAAGGAAAAATCGGTGAAAAATCCTTAAAAAACACCTTTTGCGAGAAAATCACTTTTTCCAGTTATTTTAACTACAAGAACATAAAATATAAAATCCAATGCAAAAATAAACACGGACAAGTCGTAACTTTTTATGACGGTGAATGTGAAAATTCTCATTATCCCAAAGATTTAAAATTTGGAATCACTGCTATAAATACCGAGCTTATAAACGGTATTCGCAGCGTATCTCAAACATTTTCTTGTTATACAGAAACTACAGCAGATGTAGTCCTTGACAAAGTTCGTGTCATTCCGCCGTCAAAAGACTTTTACTGGGACATCATTCCCGATTATTTAGATAAAAATACTTATAAAGCAATTTCCAATATAAAAGATTCGACACACAATGACTACTTAGAATGCGGAGTTTATCATGTTCAATTTTTGTTTGGTAAAGACGGTATTATCCAAGATACTTTTTTATTAAAAGACATTTACGGTAATGACACCGGTCCTAATTACGGAGTAGCTTTGGCAAGTGTTTTATCTGATGACTTAAATACGATAGAGTGGGAATTGCAGAATTTGCCACTATTGAAAAAAATGGAATTCTTGCTGTATGACAAAAACGACCAAGATTTACCCATTTGCATATACGAATTCCCGCAAGTACAAATGAACTGTGTAAAAAAGGAACTCTTTCAAAAATTACAAAACAACCGCATAACTGAGAATAAAATAAAATATAACAAGAAATACTTATACAAAATAAAATTGGAGTATCAGACTTCATCCGAAAATGATAAAGATGAGACTAAATATTTTTCAATATCGCCTTTTTATGAAATCACTTTTTATGGATTTAATCTTTTTTGATTAGTCTTTTTACGATTTACATCAAACCCCTTTGATAAAAAATCAAAGTATCACGATTGATTTGTCACGTAAAACAGCATATTTGACAATTTCAAGTACTTCAATTATATATAGAGGAAAATTTTCACATAACAACTAATTATTAACAGGGAGATATAAATGGAGAAATTCAGAATAGCTATTCTCGGATGCGGAACTGTCGGCGGGGGAGTTGCTAAAATAATATTAGAACAAGCTCAATCTTTAGCAATAAAAAGTGGGAAACAAATCGAAATAGCTAAAATCCTTGATTTATTCCCATCAAAATCTTCGGTTCGTCACGGAATTCCTCTTGAATTATTCTGTGGAAACGGAAAAGATCCGGCAAAAGAAGATATGCCGAAATACACTCAAGAAATTCTTGATGATAAATCTATTGACTTAGTTATAGAAACCATCGGAGGTTCTTCCGAAGCATTGCTTGAAACTGTTACCGGAGTTTTAAATTCCGGAAAACATCTTGTTACTGCAAATAAAGCTTTACTTGCAAAATACAATAAAACAATTATCGATACAGCATTTAAAAATAATAAAGCTGTAGGATTCGAAGCGTCTGTCTGCGGTGCAATTCCGATTATTAAAGGTGTAAATGAGTGTTTTACCGGAGATGAGATTACTTGCGTTCAAGGAATCATGAACGGAACAAGCAATTATATTCTTTCTAAAATGGCACACGAAGGCAAGAGTTTTGCAGATGCATTAAAAAGTGCACAAGAAAAAGGTTATGCCGAAGCAGACCCGACTCTTGATATTAACGGACACGATGCCGGTCATAAATTAATTATATTATTAAAATTGATTTACGGTCTTGACGTAAGCGTTGAGCAGTTGCCGATTTTGGGAATCGATACGATTACGGCTGAAGACACTGCATTTGCAAAAGAAATCGGAGCTGTGATAAAACTAATTTGTTTTGCAAAAAAAGAAAATGACGCCGTATATGCGACAGTTCGTCCGATGATGGTACGAGATGAAAACGTCTTATCAGAAATTGATAATGCGACAAATGCAGTGAAAGTTACCGGAAAATATTCTTATGAAAATATAATGGTCGGTCAAGGTGCCGGCTCTACGGAAACCGGAAGTGCCATTGTTTCTGATATTGTATTCATTGCACGTTACGGAACTGCAAGTTTACGTAATTATCCGTCTCAGGATTTGAAATTTTTGTCATTTGATGAGATGAAAATCGCATACAATATTACTTTTGAAGCGGAAGATATGCCGGGAATTACCGGAATCATTACGACAGCAATAGGCAGTGAAAATATTAATATCGAAACTGTCAGTCATAATGTCAGAACATCCGGTGAAACAGCGATTTTCTCTATTGCAACAATGCCTTGTACTTTCGTACAGATTCAACGTGCAATCGAAAAAATCAGACAACAAAACGCGAAAATCTTGAGAGTAGATCCAAAAATCATTCCAATATTAGGATAATTTTATGCAAACCGGCGGAACAAAAAGAAATCCAAGAAACAATAATATAAAAAAACTATCGATTCGAGTGGCATCCGGTTCTCTAAAAGGAAGAAAACTGGATTGTCCGCCCGGAGAAATTCGTCCGATGACATCAATGTGCAAACAGGCGTTATTTAATATCATGTTCGGGCGAAAAGATATGGAAATGCTTGACCTTTTTTCCGGTTCTGCATCTATATCAATCGAAGGCTATTCTCGCGGAATGGTAAAAAGTGCAGATGTAGTCGAGGGAGATTACGGTAAAAAAGTCGTGCTGAACGGAAACATTGACCGACTCGGACTTACCGGAAAAATCCGCCCGATAATTTCCGACGCGTTTGCTTATATACGACGTTGTGCAAAAAAATATGATTTTATAATGCTTGACCCGCCTTTTAAAATGGAGAACAAGCAGTCTCTTTTAGAACTATTGGAAGAAAAGAAATTATTAAAAGACAACGGCGTAATTGTAATGCATGCAAAATATACCGACCCATTTGATGAAAAAATAGGCGAATTGGTTCAGACTGACTATCGTCGTTACGGAATCAACGTATTGGTTTATTATCAATGGGAAAAAGATATAATCGAAGATGAAACGGAGGAAAATGAAAATGTCTAAAAACAATGAGAAAACACAAGAGTTTTTTGATTATGCAAAAAGAATGATGCAAAACTCAAAAATGAATGAAGATACAGTGATTACACCTGAAAATATTTACCAACAGGCACACACTAAAAATCGTCCGATGTTACTGGAAATCATGCGAATGGGACATCTGCCCGGCAGTACAATTTTGGGAATGGAAAACTTAAAAAAATTAGGCGAGCTTGCCGAATCAGGAAAATCTTGTCTGATATTATCAGAACATCTTTCGAATATGGACGTACCGAGTATGTTTACCAGATTTGAAGACTCCGGTGATGAGCAAATCAAACAATTATTTGACAAACTTGTTTTTGTTGCAGGGGTAAAACTTAATCAAACTCCGTTGGTAAAACTTTATACAGAAATGTTTACCAGAATCGTTATTTATCCTGTACGCGGGTTAAACAAAATTGCACAAGATGAAAGCAAGAAAGAAGAATATGAACTTGCGAAAAAGATAAATATGCGTGCGACTAGAAAAATCATGGAATTGAAAAATAAAGGCAGTATTTTTGTTCTTTATCCTGCCGGGACTCGCTACAGAGAATGGGATCCGTCCAGCGGAAAAGGAATGAAAGAAACAATGGCATATCTAAATATTTTTGATTACATTTGTTGTTGTTCTATCAACGGAAACAATATGCCGCCGAAAGAACATGAAGATATGACAAGAGAATCATTCTTGCAAGACGTTATGGTTTTCAACTTCGGTGATGTAATAGAAACAAAATCTTTTATCGCCGATGTTGCTGCGGCAAATCCCGCTGTTCAAGAAAAAGAAGAAATGCGTC
>JAEIGA010010366.1_pt1 | contig 14126 bp, 13 predicted proteins | sample 9270691 | NCBI WGS metagenome assembly JAEIGA01 (sample SAMN17057246, study PRJNA624740) | gut metagenome | biome: biome; isolation source: fecal sample | host: Bos grunniens | place: China: Xizang | collected 2019 | reverse complement strand
CGTTCTGTGCAGAAAAGGCCATAACGCCCATTACTGCCAAAAACATGAAAACTTTTTTCATAATCGTTTTTGTGTGTTTAATTAATTAAAGTTATTGAATTGTTTTTTAGTTATTTACGTCTCATTCGGGTATAGTCCGCCCTAAAAAGCGGTGCAATTTAGCAAATAATTTTCAATAGGCAATAACTATTTTGATATTTCGCCCCTTAAAATATCTTCCAACCTTGACTTGACGGTTTCGTTGTCATTGCTTTCCCCCATCAGATAGAACAATTTTCCAAGTGCGCTTTCAGATGTGCTGTCATATCCACTGCATACACCTTCATTCTTGAGACGTTTTCCGGTGGCGTATATGTCCATGTTCACGCTTCCGGCAAGACATTGAGTCACATTCACTATTATCTTGCCCATATCTGCTGCCTTGTGGATCAGGTCAAGGAACCATTGCTTTGATGGCGCATTTCCGGCTCCGTATGTTTCCAGAATCACCGCGCGGCTTTCCTTGCCGCAGAGAATATGCTCGACTACCTGTGGCGTTATTCCGGGGTGAAGCTTGAGGATGGAGACTCTTGTATCAAGGTTCATGTGGAATACAGGTGAGGCATTCCAGTCAGCAGGTGACAGTATTGCTGAAGAGTTGTATCTGATGCTGATGCCGGCTTCTGCGAGCAGAGGATAGTTTTCCGAACGGAATGCTCTGAAGTTGTCGGAGTTGATCTTTGTCGTGCGGTTGCCACGCATAAGCATGTTGTCGAAGAATATGCAGACCTCCGGCACGATTGCGTGACCGGCATCGTCTTTGGCCGCCGCGATCTCTATTGAAGAAATCAGGTTTTCCTTTCCGTCTGTTCTTGGAGAGCCTATCGGGAGCTGGCTTCCTGTGAATATGACAGGTTTCGTGAGCCCTTCAATCATGAAACTTAGCACTGATGCTGAATAGGCCATGGTGTCGGTTCCGTGCAGAATCACGAATCCGTCATATTCGTTGTATTTCCTTTCTATGAGCTCTGCTATTGACACCCAAAGTTTAGGTTCGACGTCCGAGGAGTCGATCAGAGGCGTGAAAGTGTATGAGTCTATCCTGTGTGCAAACTTTCCAAGTTCAGGAACTTCTTCCAGTATCTGGCTGAAATCGAACGGCTTGAGAGTCTGTTCGATCGGATCCTCCTTCATTCCTATAGTTCCTCCTGTGTAGATCAGAAGGATTGATGCCCTGTCCTTTCGTGTCATATTCCGAATAGTTTTTCTGCGTTCTGAGTGGTTATGGAAGCCACCTCCTGTATGTCTGTCTCCTTTCTGGATGCAAGAAATTCCGCGATGATCGGGATGTAGGCGCTTTCGTTGCGCTTGCCCCTGTGAGGGACAGGCGTTAGGTAAGGTGAGTCGGTTTCAAGGAGAATACGTTCCAGCGGAATATCCTTGACTGTGTCTGCTATCGATGCCTTTTTGTATGTAAGCACACCTCCTATTCCGATATACCAGTCTCCGACCTTCTGGAGTTCCGTGTATGTCTCCGCACTTCCGCTGTAGGCGTGCATGACTCCGCGCAGACCAAGATGTCTGCACTCCTTGAGTACCGTCAAAATGAGTTCTGTGGATTCCCTGGAATGTATTATTACCGGGAGCGATAGTTTTGATGCAAGTTCAAGCTGCAGCCTGAAGGCTTCCAGCTGCTCATTGAGGAATTCCTTTGACCAGTAGCAGTCTATTCCTATTTCACCTATTGCATAGATACTTTTTGATTCCGCAAGGGCAAAGACCTTGTCCAGTTCTGTCTGCCAGTCGCTCTTGATTGATGTGGGGTGGAGGCCAAGGCATGGGAATAGATGATTCTGATGTCTTTGAGCAAGTCTGAACATTGCATCTCTGGTCTCCGAATCAATGTCAGGGAGAATCATTCTGGTGACTCCGGCCTCTATGGCGCGCTCCACGGCGAGGTCTTCTTCTGATGTGAAGGCTTCGTCGTAAAGGTGTGAGTGGGTGTCGATAAACATACTGCAAATGTAATAAATTATTTCATTTGCGTATCAGTATGCTGCATCTCTGAAGCAAATCAATGGAAATGAAGCCGTCTGCTTCCAGTATGCCGGTCAGTGTGGCTACCTGCCCGTAGTCCATTCCACACCGCAAGCACAGGCTCTCGAGTGTTATTCCTCTTTCTTGCCTGATTGCCAGCAGCAACGAAGCCATGCGTGCAATTCTGTCTTCGGAAAGTCTTCCGGCATATGCGTGGCGGATATTGTATTCGGGGTTGTCAGCTGTGCATGCTTCCAGCGGAGTGAGTCCCAGACTTTCGATCAGTCCGTCAGTTGAAATGATGGGCTCGGCGATCTTGCTCCTTATCAGCCAGTTGCACCCCTGCGACCGGATGTCGTCAATCCTTCCGGGGAGCGCATAGACGTCCCTGTTGTAGGAGAATGCCAGCCTGGATGTCATCATTCCTCCTCCCTTGATCTTGGATTCGATGAGCAGCAGAGCTTCGCTCAGGCCGGCAATTATGCGGTTGCGACGCAGGAAATGTATTGCCAAAGGTGCAGTGCCGGGAGGATAGTCAGTGATCAGAGCACATCCTGGAGTCTCACATAGCTTCATTGCAAATTCGCGGTGCCTGTATGGATAGATGTCTTCCGGACCTGTCGCCATGACCGCTATGGTTTCCAGCCCGTTTTCCACTGCAGCCTTGTGGGCGCATATGTCGGTCCCAAGAGCAAGTCCGCTTATGATCCGTGGATGTTCAGCTGTCTGTGACAGTGCCTTTACAGCCTTTTCACACCATTCCTTGCCGTAAAGGGAAATGTCTCTTGTCCCGACTATGGATATTTCCCTTCTTGGCCTGAACAGCTCCTCGACGGAAGTTCTGCTCCTTATGTAAAGACCGACGGGAGCATCTTCGCATTGCTTCAGGGCTTCCGGATAAGCTGCTTCTGTCCATCCCATGAAGCTGATTCCTCCATCAGCGAGCCTTTCGAGTTCACGTGCTTCCTTTTCGATCGATGCCATTTTGAGTTCTTTGGTGTATCCGGAGTAGGGGCCGAGTACAAGGTCGATGTCCTTGTCACGCATAGAGAATACTTCGGATGCGCTTCCGAAGTTGGAAATAAGTGCCAGGGCGATCTTTGGCTTGAAACCGAAAATCCTGTTCAGCGCACACAGGCATGCCTTTTCTTCAAAATTTTTCATGCCTGCAAATAAATATAAAAACCAGCCTCCTTTTAATACAGGGAGACCGGTTTTTGTCTTTTTTATAATAGAAATTTCTTTTTTTTAAAATGATTCAGCTTTTTTTATAATGCTTCATCAGATAATGAGGAGCGCATCTCCATAAGGTCCGAACTTGTAGTCCTCCTTCAATGCGACAGAATAAGCCTTCATAACGTTTTCGTATCCTCCGAATGCGGCAACTGACATGAGCATGGTCGAGCCCGGACGGTGGAAATTTGAAACGATCGCGTCAGGAATTGCAAATCTGTATGGCGGGAAGATGAACTTGTTTGTCCATCCGTCATAAGCGTTGACCTCATCATTTGTGGTGACATAGGTCTCGAGACCTCGGATTGTGGTTATGCCGACGGCGAGAACCTTGTGCTTGGCTCTCTTTGTCTTGTTGATGAGGTTTGCAGTCTCCTCGGTTATGATGAGTCTTTCCGAGTCCATCTTGTGCTTCGAAAGGTCCTCTACATCAACTTCCCTGAAATGTCCGATACCCATGTGGAGGGTGATGAATGCCTTGTTTATATCCTTGAGGATCATTCTGTTGAACAACTCGCGGCTGAAGTGGAGACCGGCTGCTGGAGCTGAAACGGCACCTTCGTGCTTTGCGAAGATAGTCTGGAAATTTTCTTTGTCTTCTTCTGTGACTTCCTTCTTTACCCAGTCCGGAACCGGTGTCTGGCCTAGGCTGAACAGGGCCTCCTTGAAGTCTTCGTAGCTTCCGTCATATAGGAAGCGGAGAGTTCTTCCGCGTGAGGTTGTGTTGTCTATGACTTCTGCAACAAGGCTCTCGTCCTCACCGAAATAAAGCTTGTTTCCGATTCTGATCTTTCTTGCAGGATCAACGATCACGTCCCAGAGCCTCTGCTCGCGATTGAGCTCTCTGAGCAGGAACACCTCGATGTCTGCCCCTGTCTTCTCCTTGTTTCCGTAGAGTCTTGCAGGGAAAACCTTTGTGTCGTTGAGGACGAATGTATCTCCTTTTCCGAAATATTCTATGATATCCTTGAAGAGCTTGTGCTCGATTTCGCCTGTTGATTTGTGAAGAACCATCAGTCTGCACTCGTCACGCCATCTCGGCGGCTCTTTTGCAATCTTTTCTGCCGGAAGATTGAACTGGAATTGTGAAAGTTTCATGTTTACCTTTAAAGGAATGTTTATAATACAAAATACAATATATTATACGGAAATTCATATATTTTGTTTCACTCTGTCGCAAAAATTATACTTTTGCCTCTCTGAATACTTCAGATATTGAAGGATAGGTGTTGTTGAGGAATGCCGGAAGGCTGGATTTCGCTACCCATGCTGCCTTGGAAATATCTTCCTCTGTCTGTGGTACAAGGTCGATAGGCTTGTCGTCAAGCATGTCATACCACCAGGTGTGTTTCAGGTGCCAGATTCCGTTCCTCTTGTAGCAGTGGTCGGTGATGCAGATCAGTCCGCGCAGCTGCAGGTCATCGATTCCGGTCTCTTCCCGGACTTCGCGCAATGCGGTGACGCTGATGTCTTCACCGGGGTCCTGATGTCCCTTTGGCAGGTCCCACATTCCGTTTCTGCTTATGAGCAGATAATCGCCTCTCCTGTTTCTTACCAGTCCTCCTCCTGCGTTTACTTCAAGGAATTCATTTCTTATAAGAGCATATGTTTCTTCAATGTTCTCCGATGGGATATATAGGCGCTGGAGTGATGCTGATCTTTCGAACATGTCGATCAGTCCGCATATATCCTCCTCATGCCCGATCGAGAAGCGGATGGCGTTAGGGTCGGAAAGGCACTGGTCGTCTGGCGGACAGATGATTATGCATCTCTTTTCAATATATATTTTGCGCATTTTGATGGAATCTGATTTGTTTTGGTTATATTTGCACGATATGTGTTGCTGTGCAGACTTCAGTCTGCGGCAAATATAGACAGAAGAAACGATAAAATCATATAAACATTATGGAATCAGTAGATAAAGCAGTTGCAAAATCACTGTTGGACATCAAGGCTGTCATGTTGAGGCCTGAAAGTCCTTTTACATGGGCTTCCGGATGGAAGTCGCCTATATATTGTGATAACAGACGTCTTCTATCGTATCCGGAAAGCAGAGAGGATGTCTGCAGAAGGATGGCGGACATCATAACCAGGAACTATCCTGACGTTGAGGTGATTGCAGGTGTGGCAACAGGAGCTATCGCTCATGGCTATCTGGTTGCTCATCTTCTTGGCAAGCCGTTCTGTTACGTTAGACCTAAGCCGAAGGATCATGGTACCGGTTCTCAGATCGAGGGAATCCTCCCTGAAGGTGCCAAGGTAGTTATCGTAGAAGACCTCATCTCTACAGGAATGAGCAGTCTTGCGGCGAAGAACGCTCTTGTGAATGCCGGTGCAGACATCATGGGAATGGTTGCCATCTTCTCTTACAACTTCAATCAGGCACGAAAGGCCTTTGAGGATGCGAATGTGGAACTCACCACTCTTACCAACTATGATAGTCTTATCGAAGTCGCTGCCGAGACCGGCTATGTGAAGGCTTCAGAAATAGATGTCCTGAAGGAGTGGAGAATATCTCCGTCAACCTGGGGAAAATAGAGGATTATGGCAGTGCAGATAAACAGCAAGAGGGCTGTGGTGTCCAAGGCTCCGTATGAACTTTACATGGCGTTTACGGACATGAGCAATTTCGTCCGCTTTCTTCCTGAGGAAAAGAAGGCAGATGTGACAGCTGATTATGATTCCCTTCATGCAACGGTTCAGGGATTCAACATCGGCGTACGCATTGCAGGCAGGACTCCGTATTCGAGGATTGACTTTGAAGACGACGGCGCTCCTTTCAAGTTCAAGCTTTCAATGCACTTCGATCCTTCTTCAGATCCGTACAGGACTGATTTCAGAATCTGTCTGGATGCGGACCTGAATTTCATGATGAAGACCCTGCTTGGTTCAAAGCTTCAGGAGGCTCTTGACAAGGTTGTGGATGCGATTTCTGCAATGTCCGAGGGCAGGATGCCGGATGGAATAGATCCTTCAATGTATCCCGAAGGTTTCAACAGATGATAAAGGAATCATTCAAGAAATATCTGGAAGATGCGATAGGCCGTGAAAACGCGCTTGTCGCTTTTTCTGCTTTTGAGGAGCCGGCTTCGGTGTCGGTCAGATACAATCCTTTCAAGAATGCGGTAAGGCTTGAGGGGGAGCCTGTGCAGTGGAGTCCGGAAGGTCTGCTGCTGGCCCAACGGCCTGTCTTTACGCTTGATCCGTGCTTCCATGCAGGTGCATATTATGTGCAGGATTCATCGTCCATGTTTGTGGGTGATGTGTTCAGAGGTGTTCTAAGTAACAGTGTTCTGCCTCAGGACCGTCCTCTCAGGGTGCTTGATCTTTGTGCAGCCCCTGGAGGCAAGACGACAGATCTTGCCGCATCCCTGAGGAAGGTGTGTGGCGACAGATTCATCCTTGTCGCCAATGAGGTGATGAAGCAGAGGGCTGGCATATTGGCATCGAATGTGGCTTTGTGGGGAGATCCGAATGTGGTTGTAACGTCGGATGACCCGAAGGCATTTGCCTCATTTGACGGATATTTCGATATCATCCTTGCCGATGTGCCTTGCTCGGGCGAGGGCATGTTCCGTAAGGATGAGCAGGCGCGTGAACAATGGTCGGAAGACAATGTCGCCTTGTGTGAAGGAAGGCAGAGAAGGATAATTGCGGATGTGTGGCCGTCGCTTGCCGATGGAGGCGTGCTGGTCTATTCCACTTGTACCTTCAACCGTTATGAGAATGACGGCAATGTGAAGTGGATTGCTGAAAATCTTGGCGCTCTTCCGGTGTTTGTCAATCCGGAAAGTCCGTATCATGGAATAATTTCAACTGACCATGGCTTCAGTCTCGTGCCAGGTTTTGTAAGCGGAGAGGGACAGTACTGCTCGGCTCTAAGGAAGACAGGGAAGTCTCAGGTGCCGCATGAAGGCAGGCAGACCCGAAGCAGGGCAGCCAAAGATAGGGGAGTGCAGATCCCGGAGTCTGTAAAGAACCTTTTTGCTGTTGATGTGAATCTTCGTCAGCGTGGAGAGACAATAATAGCATTGCCGGTATCGCTGTCTCATGATGTCGCTTTCCTGGAGTCTTCTCTTAATGTTATAGCGGCAGGATGTGCCGCCGGTACCGTCAAGGGCAAGGATTTCATTCCGGATGCCGATCTTGCACTTTCCATGATACTTGTCGATGGTGCTTATCCTAAGGCTGACGTTGACGTGCATACTGCACTTGCATATCTTCACAGGGACGTGATAAGACTTGATGATGCCCCGAAGGGGTATGTGCTGGTCACTTATCAGGGACTGCCGCTTGGCTTTGTGAAGAACTTGGGAAACAGATGCAACAACCTCTATCCTCAGAGCAGACGTATCAGAATGAATGTAAAATAGATGAATATGAAAAAGATACTTGTTGCAGTGACTTTGTGCATGACTGCCATGCTGTCTGCGCAGAATCCTGCTGAAAGATATGAACAGAGATATGATATGCTGGTTTCTCAGTTCGGAGCGGCGGGAGTAGGTGTCGAGACCGTTCTTGACAATTGGGAAAAAGTGGACTCGACAAATGCAAAGCTTCTTCTTGCCCGTTTCAATTACCTGTTCACCAAGGCTCAGTCAGTGAGTGTGGTGATGAAGGACAATAAGAAGTATCTCGGAATGGAACCGATCCTTACTTTCAAGGACAGTCTCCAGAGGAATGTCTACTGCTATCAGGAGACGTTTTTCGATGATGAACTTTACGGCAAGGCTGTCAAGGCTGTGGATAAGGCGATAAGCTTTCATCCCGACAGGCTTGACTTCAGATTTGTGAAGGCCAATGCCTTGATCGCATATGAGAAGGAAAGTCCTGACATGGCGATGAATTATCTCAGGTCTCTTGTCGCTGAGGCGTCCAGACGCAGCGCGGATTGGATATATGAGGGCTCGAAGGTGGGAAAGGACTTTGTGCAGGAGGCGATGCAGGAGTACTGCTTCAGTTTCTATTCGATCGGATCGCTAAGGAGTCGTGATGCGTTTCTGAATCTTTCGCTGCTTCTTTCCGAGACTTTCCCCGACAATCTCCAGTATGTGAACAATATCGGTTCCTATTATCTTGTCAAGGAGGATTACAAGACTGCGTTGAAGCATTATGCAAAGGTTTTGAAAAAGGATCCGAAAGATTATACGGCAATCAAGAACAGCGCCCTTTCTGCCCGAAAGATGAAGAACGCAAAGCTTGAGATGAAGTATCTTCAGATGCTTGTGAAATATGGTCCGGAAGGTGATGCCCTTGCTGCAAAGGCACGTTTGGAGGCTCTGAACAAATAAAGATGGATGCATCATTCTTCATAGCATCGCGTATGCGGTTCAAGGGACGGCTTGTCGTGATTTCCATTGCGATAAGCTATCTTGTGATGCTGATAGCCTTATCGGTGTCATCCGGGTTCCGTCATGAAATCCGCGACGGTCTGTCTGATCTGTGTGGCGATATTCAGCTCACTCCTCAGAATGTGGATCCGTTCGATGGACTGGTGTCTATGAATTCAGACCTTTCGTATCTTTCCGAGATCGAAGGCATGGACGGTGTCGATGAGATCCGTCCGGTCATATATAGAGCAGGCATGGTCAAGTGTGGAGAGAATATCCACGGTGTCCTGTTCAAAGGGGTGCAGAGGGTTGACACTGTGGCTCTGGGAGTTTCCATACCACGTCGCCTTTCTGAATTGACCGGACTCAAGCCGGGTGACAGGATGCCGTCTTATTTCGTGGGAGGAGAAAAAGTGCGTATGAGGCAGTTTACCGTCACTTCTGTCTATGATGCAATGCTTGAAGCTGATGACCGCCTTGTAGTGTATGCTTCATTGCCTGACATGCAGAGGCTTAATTCCTGGTCTGACAATGAGGTCTCTGGTCTTGAAATCATGCTTGATCACTCTTTCAGGGATGAGGTGACGATGGAGAACATGTCATATATGGTGGGCGCTGTCGTGTATGAAAATTCATCGGAACAGGATGAACCGGTTTATGCCACATCATCTGTCTCACGTTATCGACAGCTTTTTGATTGGCTGGCCATCATAGATTTCAACGTGCTCTTCATTCTTGTTCTTATGACGATTGTAGCCGGTTTCAATATGATATCAGGCCTGCTCATCATGCTTTTTGAGAATATCTCCACAATAGGTCTTCTCAAGTCACTCGGCATGACAGACAGGTCCATATCGAAAGTATTCCTTTCAAGCTCAGCTGTGCTGGTCCTGAAAGGAATGTCTATGGGAAATATTCTTGCTTTTGTCTTCTGCCTGATTCAGGCAAAGACTCATCTTATCGGCCTTGATCCGGAGAATTATTTCGTTTCATTTGTGCCGGTCAGATTGAATCCCGGCACAGTGCTTCTGACTGATGCAGTTTCCTTTGCCGTAATAATGGTTCTGCTTCTGTTGCCTTGTATGTTCATATCAAGGGTGGATCCGGCAGATACCGTGAGGGTCAGATGATTATGCCTCAGGGCAGATAGTGCAGATAGCTTCGTACAGCTTCAGAATGCTCTCCACATAAGCTATAGTTTCGTACCCCTGGAATTTTCCAAGCTTCACTGATGCCTCTTCCAATATGGAATCATCTCTCATCATAGGGATAATCTGTTCGATGTCATTCCAGCTGTTCTTGTTGTAGCCTTTCTCGGCTGCGAAATTTCTGCAGTCGGCTATGCGGCCCTCTCCGGCATTATAAGCGGCAAGAGTGAATTTCACCAGTTCCATCTGATCCATATCGGCATTCTTCCAGAGATTCTGCAGCCTTTTCAGATGCTTTACACCGGCTTCTATGTTGCAGTCAGGATCGAGCAGGTCCTCGACTCCATAATATCTTCCTGTCTGAGGCATTATCTGCATAAGACCTCTTGCTCCTCTATGTGAAATGGAATTGATAGAGAATTTAGATTCCTGATAGATTACCGCCGCCAGCATTCGCCAGTCCCATCCGAGTGCCTTTGCATGTTTGCGGATAAGCTTGTCGTAGGGGCTTATCTCGGAGCTTGTCATGCCTTTTTCGACACGTTTGTGAGGATTGAATGTGCCTCTGTACCTGTTCTTCATTCTTGAAAATTCAGGAGAGGATGTAATGTGACTGATCCAGCTGTTCATCTGTCGGATGTCAGGACCATTTTCGGAATTGACTGCCCAAACGGAGCATTCGTCCACTTTTCTGGTCAATCCGATACCCTCCATTGCCGGAATGTCGTGCTCATGAGTGATGACTATGTCGACTTTGCCTGCCTTGAGAGAGTCAAGATAGTCCGTATGTCTGTTGAATGCTACAATCTTAAGACTGCATCTGTTGTCCTTTGCAAATCTGGCAAGCAGTTCATAGTTGAATCCTGTCTCAAGACCATGCGGGCTGTACATGTCGTCTCCGAGGTCTATTGCACAGGTGAGTTCCTCTCCTGCAAATGCATTGACTGCACTGGCTCCGTTCATGTCCTTTCCTCTCTCACAGAGGGGAACGATAAGAATGATCAATATCGCTGCGGATAAGTGTCTGAGTCTGTTTTTTCTTTTTTCTGTAAGTACCATTAAATAATTCTTTATGCACCTTATCTGCTTGGGCTCAACCCTTTAGGCAGACCGGAACCGTTGCCGCCCCGTCCCGAGGCCCCGGCTCCGCCAGTGCTGGTGTTGTTTCTTCCAGGCTGTATGTAGAACGGCCAGAAGATTCCGAATTTGATTGCCCTTTGTGGGGCGATGTAGCCGGCGGCAGAGAAGTAGTCTGCCGACTTGTTCGGCCATCCCATGTTCACGTTGACAACCTTGACAAATATGCAGGCCCTCTTCCATTGTATGTTTACAAATGCATCAATGTAAGGGCAGTTGCCGTATTCCTCCACATTCTGGTTGTGGAATACTCCCAGCACAGGGTTGAATGCAGGAGCGTACCACTTGGTGGTGAATGCTGCATTGGCACCGATCTGCATCTGCATCACTTTCTTCACGACGTCGAACTGCAGATAGTACCTTAGGTTCAATGCCAGCATCGGCAACGGCAGGACATCCTTGTTCGAAGACAGCTGGAACAGAGCCTGATGGTCAAGGTGTAATTTCCATATCTTGAAATTCTTCTGCAGTGATGCAGTCATCACACTCATAGGTTCCTGGTTCTGTCTTACGATGCCCAAGGTGTCGTAATATATGTTGTTGCTCAGCAATGCATAATCGAATGATGCGTTCAGATCCCATCTCGGAATCTCAAGGGTCGCTCCGATCTTGGTTGAAGATATCTTTCCAAAATCATTGTCCCATCTGTAGTGATTCGTGCACACATGCTGCTCATAATAGTCTGGCTCTTTGAGAGTGGTCTCGAAATGAGCTTTCAGGGTTAGAGGACTGTTCTTGTCCCTTCTGAAAGGATAGGCGCTGAATCCCAGATTTGCGTGCACTCCGAAGTCGTTCATCTCATATCCGAGGAAGGTGTATTCGCCTTTCGCGTCCCATGTGAAATATTGCTTGTACTGACCTTTAGCTCCGGCATAGAGATATGTCGAGTTCAGGAGAGTGTTGCTGCTTCCCTGGATGTAGTCAGACGTCTTGAAACTGAAGTAGTTAGCCAGTTTGTCTCCGATGCCGACATCCAGCTTGGAGACAATTCCGTCACTCTTCCAAGGTTGGAGCCTGATGAAGAAACGGTTCTCGAACTTCATGACTCGTAAAGAGTCTGCACTTCTCGTAGGATTCAGGTAGAACCTGTCGTTGAAGAACTTTCTTCCGAATTCATCATTCTTGTCGATGTTGTCCTGATAGATTCTTCTGAATACGCTGTATTCGCTGCTGTGGCCGATGATGGCTGTGGTGATGTTGTTGTTGACTGTGTCAGCCGCGGCTTCCTTTTCCTCAAGTTCTTCTGCTTCCTTCTGCAATAGGGCAGCTATCGCGAGCGAATCACCGCTTTCCATTATGCTGGCACGCAAAGCCTCCTGCTGCTTCCTTTCTTTTCTGCCTTTGAGATTTTCAATGAAGGTGAAAGGAATTCTGTATGACTGGTCAAGGAACACTGTGTTCTTCTTTGTGGTGCTGCTTGCATCCTTGAGATATACGTCGATCTCTCGCGCATCCACAGTCGTGTCCCTGATCCAGAAATTGTCGACGACACCTCCGTTCTCGCTCCTTGTAACCTTGTTGTAGATGAATCCGGTGTGCATGAGATACCTCTTGCCCATATAGTTTCCGGCAATCACTACGTTTCTGTTGTTCGTGTCCTCTCTTTTAAGGATACCGTTTCCTCCGTATCTTCTGAACTCCAGCGTAAGGTTCAGCTCCGGAAGGATATTCTGGGTAGTCAGAACCTTGATGTTGGACTCTTCCTTCTCTTTGTTGGCAAAAAGGGTTCCCCAGTATGCCAGTTCTGTGTATGGGGTCTTGGTGTTGTAGTTAGGGAGGGTTTCAGGAGAATAGCTGTATCTCTGCAGAGCTGTGTAGAAGATCGCATTGTCCGTATCGGCCCTCTTGAAATAGTTGTATGTCTGTTCAGGAGATCCGGAAACGCCAAGCCAGGTCGTATTTATGTCTTCCCCGTAGTAAGGATATTCGTTGAAGTGGTAGTTGTAGGTTGTGTCGAATTTCTGGAGGTTGACGTCATGGAAATGTCTGTCCTCTTTCCATGTGATTATCCTCTTGTACTGCATCGAGTCAGGAATAGCGAACGTCTCGAGGATTCGAGGAGTTGCGGCTATGACGCTGTCCTTGGCGGCCTTGATGCTGTCCTTGACCTCCATTTTTCTGTTGAGTGCGGCTATCTTTGCCGGAAGAGCCTGCTCGTAGTCGTATTTCTTGCGTTCCTTCTTTGTCAGGGAAGCGTACCATGCGTTGAACTTCGCAATGGCTGTTTCTGTTGAATCCTTGATGTACAGGGAGTCAAGCTTCATCAGTTCCAGCGTGTCGCAAGCCTGCATGAGCGAGTCGCGTACCATGGCTCTTGTCGTGGAATCCTTGACGGCTATATAGTATTTATAGAAGAACGGATCCGTGTATCTGAGCGAATCAGGCACTTTTATCGTATCGCGCGCAGCGAGAAGGGAAGCTGTGTCAGCAGGGATGGTGTCAGTGAGGATACTGTCTGTGATGACGGAGTCCAGTGCAGTCGAATCAATGGCTGTAGAGTCTTCCAATCTGTTGACGTACAATGAGTCGGATATCCTCCTCAATCCGATGGATCTGCCTGCGTCGATGCCGAATGACTGCAGTGCGGCCAAGGTGACGAGCAGGAGTGGTGTCCATATTTTTGCCAAAAGATTCTTCATATTTTTATATGCGCAACTGCGACAACAAGGGGGCAAAGTTAGTAATAATATAGGATATGTGCAAATACCGGCCCGGAAGCCAATATCTGCACATATCCTATAAGTCGTTCAGTATTAGTTTAGAGCAGATGTGTCCTGAACCCTGCTCCATTCAGCCGTTCGCCTGTTTCAGAGTCGGAAACATATACGTCAGTCGTGTCAAGAAGTTCAAGGATTTCTTCGCATGATTGCCCAGCAGGATTCTCTCCGTCTGTGAATGTGAGCTCTTCCACGATGAACTGAGCCAATTCCCTGCAGATTTCGCAGTCTGTCTCGCGGATCAGCAGAACCGGGAACGAATCGAGTATCTCATGTTCCTCTCCTTTCAGTCCTCGTGTCTTTGTCTGTATGAATTTCAGAATCCTGTCTGAATCTGTGCACGACCTGTCGGTCAGTACAAGCGCTTCGTTGTTCATGTGTGACTATCCTTTAAAGTTTCTGATTTCTGTGCTGAGCCTGTTGATTATCTCCATCTTGAGATTGTAAAGATCGTCAGAGATGTCAACCTTGTAATAATGTGGATTGATCAGGCGTCTTTCGCTAGGGCTGAAATGCATGAGTGTTCTGTTGTAGAACTCCTTCTT
>JAEIGA010010365.1_pt1 | contig 14127 bp, 13 predicted proteins | sample 9270691 | NCBI WGS metagenome assembly JAEIGA01 (sample SAMN17057246, study PRJNA624740) | gut metagenome | biome: biome; isolation source: fecal sample | host: Bos grunniens | place: China: Xizang | collected 2019 | reverse complement strand
TAGGATCATTGGCTGCGTTTACTAAGAATTCCTTAATCTTATCCTTAAGCTGGCTTACATCAATGGCCTCAGAACCGGCAAAAATTCTGTCCTGCGAGTTGATACGCACCTGGATAATGTTACGGCGATTAACCTTCTGATCCTCGAGCTTCTGATTCTCAGGAGGCATAGGAGGAAGTCGACGTGACAAACCTGTGTGTGAACCCATGGTGGTAACCATCATGAAGTAACACAAAAGGAGGAATGCTATGTCCGCAGTAGAACTTGAATTAATTGCGGGGGTTTTCTTAGCCATAGTAATTATTTCTTGTTAGTGATAGCCAAACGGATCTCGCCTACAACAATTGAGATAAGAGTTGCTGCACCAGCGAAATATGTAAGGTTAAGAACAGTATCAACGAGTTTGAGAGTAGAAACAGGATCCTGTCCCTCTCTTCCAAATGCAGGGTTACCTGGTGCAAGAACATATGCTACTGCGATAACTGCAACAAGAGCAACAACCAAAATCAAAGTCTTAACGATAGACTTAGGGTTGTTCTTGATGCTCACGATGCCACCAGCAACTACCCAAGAGGCAAGTGCAAGAGCGATCATGATGTATGCCCAGTAGATGAGTACTTCAACAGGCTGGTCACCGTTTGCATCGAAGCCTACTACGAAGCCCCAGATGAGGATGCCAACACTGATGAGCAACAACACCAGCATGCATAATTTAAAAATCTTATTAAGTTTCATGATTTAAAGTGCGAAATGAATTATTTTCCAGAGTATTTTGTAAGTACATCAACGAGTGCGATTGATGAATCCTCCATATCAATAGTGATAGAGTCAATCTTAGCAAGGATGTAGTTGTAGAATACCTGAAGAATCATCGCAACGATGAGACCACCTACAGTTGTGATCAAAGCGACCTTCATACCACCAGCAACAACGTTAGGTGAGATATCACCAGCAGCCTGGATAGCGTCGAATGCCTCGATCATACCGATAACTGTACCCAAGAAACCGAGAGATGGTGCGATGGCGATGAAGAGAGAAATCCATGAAAGACCGTTCTCCATCTCGCTCATCTGAACAGAACCGTAAGAAACGACAGTCTTCTCAACTACGTCGATACCCTGATCGTAGCGAAGGAGACCCTGATAGAAGATGCTAGCCACTGGGCCACGAGTCTCACGACAAACACTCTTAGCAGCCTCAATGCCACCCTCAGCAAGTGCCTTCTCTACCTTCTCAACAAGCTTCTTAGTGTTGATCTTAGAGAATGTGAGGAAAAGGATACGCTCCATTGCAAGAGCAAGACCGATGATCAAGCAGATGATGATGAGAGCCATGAAGCCAGCACCACCCTCGATGAACTTCTGCTTGAGAGCCTGATGAAGAGGAACCTCAGGAGCAGCAGCTGTGAGAGCATCGAAATCATTTGCAGGAGCTACAGCAACCTCAGTTGCAACCTCTGCTGCCTGCTCGTCCTGAGCAGATGCGATGTTGGCAGAGAAGGTCATGAGACCAGCAACTGCCAAAAACATGAAAAACTTTTTCATAATGAATTTTGAATAATGTATTAAGTGTAATAGTTGTTGTCGTATAAAATCGGTGCAATTTAGCAATAAAAATCCATACAATCAAATCTTATTTGGAGATTTCCCCCTTGAGGTTCATCTCAAGTAACTGCTTGATTTTTGTATTGTCTTGATAATTACCCATTAAGTAAAATAATTTGGCAAGAGCACTTTCTGTGGTGATGTCGTGTCCGGAAATTACGCCTGCCTCTTTGAGGCTTCTACCTGTAGCATAGATGTCCATATCTACGTCACCGCTAAGACATTGTGTGACGTTGAACAGGATTTTGCCCTTCTTGTTGGCCTCCTTGACTATTTCCACAAACCAAGATTTTGAAATGGCGTTGCCGGAGCCGTATGTTTCCAGGATTACAGCCTTGGAACCATCTCCCAGAAGAATGTCTCTAACAGCCTGCTCTGTGATGCCCGGGTGAACCTTGAGGATAGAAACTCTTGTGTCCAGGTCTGTATGTATTACCAAACCGGCCTCCTTGTCGGAGCTGTAGTGGATAAAGTTCTGGTTGTACTTGATATTGATTCCAGCTACCGCAAGTGGAGGATAGTTGGGCGAATGAAACGCGTCAAAACCTGTTGCGTTGACCTTGGTGCTGCGGTTGCCGCGATATAATTGCGAATTGAAGCAGATGCAGACTTCTGGGACCAAGGCTTCGCCATTGCTGTCTTTTGCTGCAGCAATCTCTACTGCCGCAATAATGTTTTCCTTGCCGTCGGTACGCGGTCTTCCGACTGGTAACTGGCTGCCTGTGAAGATGATGGGCTTTGTGAGGTGCTCAAACATAAAGCTTAGAGCAGAAGCGCTATAGGCCATGGTGTCTGTGCCGTGGAGGATCACAAATCCGTCATAGTCATCGTATTTGTCTTTGATGAGTTCTGCGAGGGAAACCCACAAAGTCGGCTCTACATCCGAAGAGTCTATGATCGGATCAAATGTGTAGCTGTTGATGCGAAGTCCAAACTTGCGCAGCTCGGGCACTTCGTCCAATAAGCTTGAAAAGTCAAAAGGTTTGAGCGTACCGTCGTTGGGATCTTCCTTCATGCCGATGGTTCCGCCAGTATATATCAGCAGCACTGAGCTGGCTGACGGAATGAAGTCTTTGAAAATATTTAGATTCATATTCCAAAAATATTTACTGCATTTTCTGTTGTTACACGGGCTACTTCTTCCAGGCTGATGCCTTTCTGATCTGCGATAAATTGTGCAATCAGTGGGATATAGCTGCTTTCATTGCGCTCGCCTCTGTGCGGAGTCGGTGTGAGGTAAGGGGAGTCCGTCTCAAGGATTACTCTTTCAAGCGGAATGCGCTTGATGTCTTCTCCGATGGAAGCCTTTTTGAAAGTCACGACTCCGCCGATTCCTACATACCAATCTCCCAGTTTCTGCACTCTCTCAAATACTTCATATGAGTGGCCAAACGCGTGCAGATTGCCTCTTAGGTGGAGGTGACGACAGTCTGAAAGGATTCTGAGCATATCCTCAGTCGCATCTCTAAGATGTATATTCACAGGCAGATCCCATTGCGAAGCGAGTTCGAGCTGAATCCTGAAGACTTCCTGTTGCTCTTTGATGAAGTCCTTGCCGTAGTGGTAGTCAAGTCCGATTTCTCCCACAGCTACAACATCCTTGTCTTTCCACTGCAGCATCGCGTCGAGCTCGCTTTGCCAGTTGTTGTCTACAGAACCCGGGTAGAGGCCAAGCATCGGGTATAATACGCCTGGGTGCTTGTCGCAAAGTGCAAACATATTTGCCCTCTCGCTCGAATCAACATCAGCTTGAAGCAAAGCTCTCACGCCTGCGTCCTGAGCGCGCTGGATTACCTCGTCGCAACAGTCGGAATAGGCGGGATCGTAATTGTGAGTATGTGTATCAATAAATTGCATAATCTACAAATTTAAGCAATTTTGGGATTCACGCTGCAGCTTTGGAGCATGTCTATAAAAATAATGTCGGAATCTTGTAGTTTAGACGTGAGCTGCACCGTCTGCTGGTAGCTCAGGTTGCATTCCCTGCACAGGGCGTCAATGCTGATTCCGCGGCGTGATTTGATGCAGAGTGCGATTTCTATGAGCTTTTCCAATTCTGCAGAACTGCTGCCACAGAATCGTTCTCGCACCAGAACATCTATCTTGTGCGTGCATTTTAGGCTTGCTGTGCCCAGACCTAGATTTTTAATGAGGAAGGGGAGGGAGGAGATGGGTTCTGCTGTCTTTTCCGAGAGGAGAAGATTGCATCCCTCTGAACATATATCATCAATGCGCCCCGGCAGAGCATAGACGTTGCGGCCATATTCGGCAGCAAGCCTTGCTGTAATCATCCCGCCACCCTTGATTTTTGATTCTACGAGGATGGTTGCTTCGGCGAGTCCTGCAATGATGCGGTTGCGCCTGATGAAATTTTGTGCCATAGCCGGCGTGCCGGGTGGATAGTCGGTTATGATTGCACTGCCCGGCGAGCCGCATATCTTGTCGGCACAGACCGAGTGGCGTCGCGGATAGACTTCGTTGATGCCGACAGGACTGACGCCGATAGTAGGAAGTCCGAAGCTGAGCGAAGCGAGCTGTGCGCATATGTCGGTTCCTATTGCTAACCCGCTGATAATGCAGGGTTTGATAGATGCTTCGCTGAGCGAGCGAACTATGCGGGTGCACCATTCCTTGCCGTAATTGCTGAGGTCTCGCGTGCCGACTATCGCGACGCTCCTGATGCCTCTGAATAGCTCTGAGGCGGCTGTCTGGCTTCTGATGTACAGAATCAACGGGGCGTCTGCGCATTCGCGAAGCAGAGATGGGTAGAACTCGTCAAAAATGCTGATAACCTGATAGCCCTCCCTGGAGAGAAGATTGTATTCTTTCTCTGCTTTGTCAAGGCTCTGGTGATTTATGAGTTCTGCGTACTTGGTGTAAGGGCCAAATAGCTCCTTCAGCTCGTTATAGCTGAGCTCAAACAAGCTTTCTGTGCTGCCAAATCTATCAAGTAGCTGATGAGAGAACTTCGGGTTGTTGCCGAAGATGTGATTGAGAGCGATGGCGCTCACAATAGAAAAAGTATCTTTGTCCATTTTTCATAGTTTTGGACAAAGATACTTAAATTAATGTATGTTTCAGCGTTTTATATAATTAAAAGCGCGTCACCATATGGTCCGAAAAGATATCCTTCCTCAAGGGCTGTGTCGTAGGCCTTCTTGACGTTTTCATATCCGCCAAATGCTGAAATTGCCATCAACATTGTAGATTCTGGGCGGTGGAAGTTGGATACGACTGCATCTGGAATAGCATATTCATATGGAGGGAAGATAAACTTGTTTGTCCAGGCGTCGTTGGCTCTGATTTCCTTTTCTGTGGTAACGTAGGTTTCTAGTGCTCTGATTACAGTCACGCCCACACCACAGATCTTGTGTCCGCTCTTCTTGGTCTTGTTGATCTCTTCAGCGGCCTCCTCTGAGATTATAAATCTCTCTCCATCCATCTTGTGCTTAGACAGATCTTCCACGTCTACTGTGCGGAAGTGTCCGATGCCCATATGAACAGTGATGAATGACTTCTCTATATCTTTGAGTGTCATGCGGTTGAAGAGCTCGCGGCTGAAGTGGAGTCCGGCAGCAGGGGCAGAAACTGCTCCTTCGTGCTTTGCATAAATAGTCTGGAACTCTTCAGCATCACGCTCGGTAACTTCCTCCTTTACCCACTCAGGTACAGGAGTCTTGCCGAGGGCAAAGAGAGCTTCCTTAAACTCCTCATATGGTCCGTCATAGAGGAATCTGAGAGTTCTTCCACGAGATGTAGTATTGTCGATAACTTCAGCAACCATGCTGTCGTCCTCGCCGAAATAAAGCTTGTTACCGATACGGATCTTTCTGGCAGGATCTACCACAACATCCCAAAGACGCTGCTCCTTGTTGAGCTCGCGGAGAAGGAATACTATGATGTCAGCACCGGTCTTTTCCTTTTGTCCGCAAAGTTTTGCGGGAAATACCTTTGTGTCATTGAAGACAAAACGGTCTCCCTTGCCAAAGTAATCAATGATATCTTTGAATTTGCGATGCTCAATCTCGCCGCTGTCTTTGTGAAGAACCATGAGCTTGCACTCGTCTCTCCACTGGATGTGTCCATCAACTTCTGGCATCAACTCTGTTGCGATGCGCTCCTGAGGAAGATCAAATCTAAACTGTGAAAGTTTCATAATAAAGAGTGAATATACTTTTTATATACGGACAAGCGATAAAAAAAGTTTCAACTAAACTTTAGCTTCTCTAAATACTTCAATAATTGAAGGATATGTGTTTTTTAGAAAAGGAGGAAGGCTTGACTTTGCAACCCATGCGGCCTTGGATATATCTTCTTCCCTCTGTGGGGTGAGGTCTACAGGATCGCTGTATAACATATCATACCAATAAGTGTGCTTCAGATGCCAGATGTTGTTTCTGTAGTAGCAATGGTGAGTGATGCAGATAAGGTCTTTTAACTCAAGCTTGTCGATGCCTGTCTCTTCCTGAACTTCGCGCAGGGCGGTGATGGCGATATCTTCGCCGGGATCCCTATGCCCTTTGGGAAGGTCCCAGAGTCCATTTCGCTTGATCATGAGGAAATCATTGCGTCGGTTGCGGACGAGTCCTCCGGCTGCATCCACTTCTTTAAATTCCGCACAGATCTTGCGGTACATCCAGGTGGTATCTTCGGTGGGAATGTATATGCGGCTCAGGGATTGGCTTGCCTCAAACATCGAAATCAGAGTATGGATGCTGATATCTTCTCCCATATGGAACTCGATGGAGTTAGGGTCAGATAGAGCCTCACAATCCGGCTCGCAGATAATGATGCAACGCCATTCAATATAAATCTTATACATAAGTACAAATATCGCTCTTTTTTGGTAACTTCGCACTTTCTTTAAAATGATTATTGTTTAAATATTTCAATATCTATTATGAAAAAGTTATTAGTGTTTATGCTTCCTCTTATGATGCTTTCTGCCTGTGGTCAGAGAGAAGAGAAGGTGCCAGGAATCAGCCTTGCGGATATGGATCTGACAACAGCTCCTGGCGTAGATTTTTATCAGTATGCCAACGGCGGCTGGATCGCTAACCACCCGCTTAAGCCTGAGTATGCTCGTTTCGGCTCATTTGATGTGCTCAGAGAGCAGAATGTCGAGAGACTCAACGAGCTTTTCTCGCAGATGTCAGAACTTACTCCAGAAGCAGGTACTGTAGATCAGAAAATTGTAGATCTTTATAAGCAGGGTCTTGATTCTCTCCGTCTCAATGAAGAGGGTGCTGCTCCTGTGAAGAAGTATCTTGACGGAATCTATCAGCTTGATTCAAAGCAGGCATTTGTCAAGAAGCTTGCTGAGCTCAACTTGATCGGTGAAGGTGGTTTCTTCGGTGTGGGCGTAGATGCTGACCTGATGAACAGCAAGATGCAGGTTCTTTATCTTGGCCAGGGTGGCCTTGGCATGGGTGACCGCGACTATTATACTGATCCTAAGAATGCCGAGCTTCGCAAAGGCTACGAGGCTATGCTCGTGAAGCTTTTTGCATTGGCTGGATATGAGGATGCTGCCGAGAAGGCCGCTCGCGCAGCAGCTGTTGAGGATGTACTCGCTTCATATTCTTGGACAAATGTTCAGAATCGCGATTACACTAAGCAGTATAATCCGATGAGCACAGAGCAGATCGCTGCAAAGTGGAAGAACTTTGACTATGCTCTCTTCTTTGAGGCTCTTGGAATTCCTGCACAGGATAAAGTGATCGTTCAGCAGCTTTCATACTTCGATGGCTTCAATGCTTTCTTTGCAAAGGCTGATCTTGAGTCTCTCAAGGACTATACTGCAGGATTGATGTTGAGCGGTGCCGCAAGCTACCTTTCAGACGACTTCTATAATGCTTCATTTGAGTTCTTCAGCACTCAGATGAGTGGTGTTACTGAGCAGAAGGCTAGATGGAAGAGAGCTATGAGCGTTCCAAACAGCATCCTCGGTGAGGCTGTAGGCCAGATGTATGTTGCTAAGTATTTCCCTCAGGAGTACAAGGACAGAGTGCTTGAGATGGTTAAAAACCTCCAGATTTCACTCGGTCAGCATATTGATGCACTTGAGTGGATGTCAGACGCTACAAAGAAGTATGCTCGTGAGAAGCTTGAGGGCTTTACCGTTAAGATCGGTTTCCCTGACAAGTGGAAAGATTACAGCAGCCTTGTAGTAAATCCGGAGAACAGCTACTATGATAATATGCGTGCTGCAAGTGCCTGGTATGTTGCAGACAACCTCAGCAAGCTTGGCAAGGAGACAGATCCTACAGAGTGGGGTATGACTCCTCAGACTGTCAACGCATACTACAACCCTACAACCAACGAAATCTGCTTCCCTGCAGCTATTCTTCAGCCGCCTTTCTTCAATGCCAATGCTGATGATGCAGTCAATTATGGTGCAATCGGCGTAGTGATTGGCCACGAGATGACTCATGGTTTTGATGACCAGGGTAGACTCTTTGACAAGAACGGTAATATGAATAACTGGTGGACAGCAGAGGATGAGGAAGCGTTTAAGGAGAAGACAGCTGTACTTGTAAAGCAGTATGATGAGATTGAGGTGCTTCCTGGTCTTAACGCAGATGGTACACTCTCCCTCGGAGAGAATATTGCGGATCAGGGCGGTTTGAGCCTTGCTTGGACAGCTTTCCACAATTCACTCAATGGTCAGACTCCAGAACCTATCGATGGCTTCACTGCACAGCAGAGATTCTTCATCGGTTATGCACACCTTTGGGGTCAGAATATTACTGACGAGGAGAAGGCTCGCTTGACTAAGATTGATGTACACTCTTTGGGCGTAAATAGAGTAAACGCTGCTCTTAGAAATTTTGAGCAGTTCTTTACTGCCTTTGACATCAAGGAAGGTGATCCGATGTGGAGACCTGCTGAGGAAAGAGTGATTATCTGGTAATATGGGCGTTACTGGCTTCATAGCAAAACGCCTTCAGTTTAAAGGAAGGATGGCTATCATTGTGATAGCCATTTCCTTCTTTGTTATCGTCCTTGCCGAGAGTATCTCACAGGGTTTCAGAAATGAGATAAATGCCGGTATAGCAACTATGACAGGAGATGTTGTGCTATCAAATGAAGTGCAGGACCTTTTTCAAAGCGATAATCCACTCGATCTAGATGAAAACCTGAAAGATAGGATATCTTCTATCGAGGGTGTGCAATCATTTGTTCCGACAGTGATGAACACCGCGGTATTGAAGTCTGAAGCTGGCTTTCAAGGTGTAATCATTAAAGCTTCAGAAACGTTAGCGGACTCTTTGGGGCTGGTATTCCCGACCACTCTTGCAGCTAAGATGGGTTTGAGCCAGGGGGATACCTTGACTTCCTATTTTATGTCCAACGGATTTAAGATACGTAATTTTGTTGTTGCTGATAGTTATGAAAATCCTCTGGGATCTGACTTGACGCCTTATGTCTATGCCGATATCCACACTCTCCAGAGGTTAAATGGCTGGACAGATGCTCAGTATAGTGCCGTAGACGTGCACCTGAAGAAAAACTATCAAGAAACAAATATCATAAAGAATAAGACAGAGGAGCTGGCTGTGTTGACAGGCCTCGCCGCACAAAGCTCAAGGCAGAAGTATCCTCAACTTTTTGAGTGGCTTGATCTCATTGACTTCAATGTTTATGCTATCATATTGTTGATGAGCATAGTAGCAGGATTTAATATGATTTCGGGTCTACTTATCCTCCTCTTCCGCAATATTTCTACAATAGGTACTCTGAAAACTCTAGGAATGAACAACAAGTCTATCGCTTCCGTTTTCCTTAAAATGAGTGCCAGGCTGGTGGGCAAAGCAATGCTCTTAGGTAACGGAGCTGCACTTTTGTTCTGTCTAGTGCAGGATTGGACTCATCTGATAAAACTAGACCCAGCCAACTATTATGTCAGCTGGGTGCCAGTCAATATTGATCTTGTCGGGGTAGTTCTGGCCAATCTTGTGACCTTTGCAGTAATTATGCTTCTTCTGCTACTCCCGATAATGTTTATCTCTAAGATCGACCCTTCTTTGAGCGTGAAGCAGCGTTAGAAGCCTCAATAATTTTCATATTCTTGCTCGCTGCATAATCCTCAGGATTAATCTTCAAGGCTTTCTTGTAGAATTTAGCTGCCTTTTTGTTGTCCTTCTTTGCTACCTGCCAGTAAGAACCGATATTGTTGATGAACACGGTGTTCTTAGGGAAGAGCTTAGACATCTTCTCTGAAAGATTGAGAAAATATTCATAGGATGCAGGGCTTGCAATCTGGAACAGACTGACGCAATATTCTCCGACCATCTGGCAGAAAAGCTCACTGTCTGCTTTCTCTCCGTCAAATGTCCACTCTGTAGTTTTATTTAAATCTATGAGCTCATTGATCTGAGCGACTGCCAGGTCGGGGCTCTCCTTTTCATACATCATCAAGGCAGAAATCTTGCTGATTCTGTGTCGGAGTTCAGAAGGGTTGAGGCTGATGGCTTTGTCGATAGCTTTTAATGCTGAACCCACCAACTCGTCATCAAACAGGATGTCCTCAAAATAGAATACGTCGTTGTTCAGGGAGTCTTTCAAAGTCATGATTGGCGCCTTGCCAAGATACTTCTTCTGGTTTTTCTGTATCACATTGTTACTCTGGGCTTTAACGAAGTCGTAATTGAATCTTGCTGTCAACATATCGGTATCTTCGGGTGATTCTTCTGCCCATCGATTGATGATCGAATCCACACCAAGTCCTGCAATGCCCATCATGCGCACCTGTCTCTCGTAGTCTGCTTTATGATCTTTAGTCTGAGCCTGAGCACACAAGCCCAATGTGATAAGCGAAATAAGTATTAATATACGTTTCATATCTCTATTTTAAACATTCATTAATATGCGTCTTCCTTTTGGAAGAAGATTGTTGCACCTCTGCCCAATGTTTTTTACAAATCCAAGAGGGTGTCCTTGATAACAGATAACATTATATCCGAGCGCAGCTCCAGGGATGGCAAAACTGTCTCGATGCAGGAACTTGAGTGCGGTAGGAAGGTCCACTTCTATAAGAGGATATGCGGTCCTGTCAAAATCAATTGACAATGCATAATCCGGGTTAGGTATAAAATCCTTGCCTTTAAAGCTGCCCTTCTCTATGCCATGTCTCAGAGGCCTGAGGGTCTCTATGCTGCAATGCTTCTTCTCACGTTGGGAGCTTGTCTTTACCAGAGCTCCTACCCACTGGCCTTCTCCAGGCACCACTCCTGCTTTGAGCAGGTGTCCATATTGGGTGAGTTCTACTCCAAATGACGAGAATTCATCTTCCGGAGGGATAATATCTCCTCCAAGTGTCTGAGCGGCCCACAGCAAGTTATCGTCATTCTCGCAACTTTCATATGTGCAGGTAGAGTAGATGAGCACACCGCCCTCTTTGAGGCAAGGCCACATATCAGCAAGGATGCGTTTCTGTCTTGCACAGCAAAGCTCAACCACCTCCGGACTCCATTCCTGCACAGCTCGTGGATCCTTGCGGAACATGCCCTCGCCGCTGCATGGAACATCAGCTACAACTATGTCAAAAAATCCTTCCAGCTGCGCGAATGCAGACGGGTCACAAGAGCACACAGCTATGTTGGGGTCGCCCCATAGTGCAACATTGTCGCTGAGGATGGCTGCGCGAGCTTTCATCACTTCGTTGCTCACGAGTAGGAAGTCGCTGCCCAGGCGCTCTCTCAAAGAGCAGGCGATATCGGTGGTTTTGCCACCCGGCGCGGCGCAAAGGTCAAGGACCTTCAGCCCGCTTCTGGCAAAACCCATAGAGTCTACTATTTTTCTGAATATATGCCCCACATACATCGCAGAACTATCTTGAACATAATAGCAGCCAGCGTGGAAAAGTGGGTCAAGAGTGAAGCTTGGACGTTCTGAAAGGAGCTGTCCGTGGGGATTCCAGGGTACAGCCTGCCCTTTGGGACCGTCGGATCCTTTAAACGGGTTGAATCTTATGGAAACAGAAGCTTCAGACATTAAACAAAGTCATTAGGGACATTAGGCATTCTGCCTTCGGAAATGTCTACAAGTGTATCTACTGCTTTGTCTAGCGCCTGCTGAATTTTAGAGCCTAAGATAGTCTTCATCATAAAATTGATGTTGGCGTCAAGCTCAATCCAGAAGTCAGTCTTGCAAGGAATCTCAGGTCGGTCAAAGTGAAGAACTCCTACAAATTCGATAGGAGACTCGCCGCTGCCAATGCGGATAATAGAATATGGCACGCGGTCATCTACTCGTACGCTGATCTTGAAACCTTGCACTGTTATGCTCAGATTGTCATAATCCGCAGTAATCTCAGCATCAATTTTTCCCGGCATAATGCTGGAAAAATTGCGCATATCGCAAAATGCCATATATAATTCCTCTGGCATTTTTGAAACCAAACCGTGCTTACTTGTATAATGAGCTGTCATATTTTTTAGTATTAATGGATTGCAAAGATAATAAGAATATATCAACTAAGTCTCTATGGACAGATGCGTTTGAATTCCTCATAGATGGTTATGATATTATCCACATAGGCTATAGTTTCAAATCCCTTGAATGTTCCCAATTTTACTATGCTGGTGTCAATCTTGGAGCTATCCCTCATCTCAGGAATCACGAGTTCCGCCATATTTTCCCAATATCCGGTTGATATGTCATTTGCCCTGGCGACGTTGAGTACATCCCTGATGCGTCCTATTCCGGCATTGTAGGCTGCCAGACTATATTTGAAGCTCTCCTCGTTATCTGCACCGATGTTTCTATACATATGCATAAGTTCGCCAAGGTGCTCTGTTCCACCTCTGATGTTGTCTTCTGGGTTGAGTGGATCCTTGACATTGTGGTGCTTGGCAGTGCGTGGCATCATCTGCATCAGTCCGCTTGCGCCTCTTTGTGAACGAGCTTCTATATGGAATCGAGATTCTTTATATACAACAGCTGCAAGTAACCTCCAATCAATTCTAAGAGTGTCTGCATAGACCTTTATGATGCTGTCATATGGGCTGATTTCCGTTCTTCGCTTTGCTCTGAAAGGGGAAAATCGTTGAATATAAAGATCTCTTGTTTTGTGGAAGTCCGGCCTTTGACTATGTTGCGCCAGCCATTCTTGTACCTGCTTCTTGTGCTTCTCGTCATCTAGCCTCATCAGCCACATACTCACATCATCAATAGGACCGACCAAAAGCACACTGTCGACTTTGAGTGCGTCATTGATGCTCATTACAAGCAGGTCGATTGCTCCTGACTTGAGCGAATCGATGTAGGACGCATGCTTGTGACTAGTGAGACGGATGTCAATGCTTTGATGTGTGTGCTTGGCATACTCCTGGACCAGGTGATAGTTATAACCTACTATCAACGATTTTGTAGTATTGACATTCCTGTCAAACTCAAGAACACAACGAGTGTGCTCTCTGTATTCAATCTCTGAGTTTTGCCTTGGAGCAAAAAGCGAGGCGATAAAACTTCCTGCTATGATTGCACAAGTCAGGACAAATACAGCTATTGAAGTTTTGTTGGATTTGTTCATTTAAGTTTATTCACTAGATGGAGGAGGTCCAGGTCTACCGGTAGGTTGAGCATAGAACGGCCAATAGATTCCTATCTTAAATCCGTCCATGCCATTTGTAGTCACGATGCGGTTGTCTGAACTGAAGTAATCAAACTTCTTCATCGGCCATCCGCCTCCTGCATTTTGGTATTTGAGGAAAATACAAGCTCTCTTCCATTGGATGTTGATGAATGCATCAAAGTAAGGTCCGTTATTGTAGAGTCGCTCGGTCTGATTATAGAAAACACCTAAATTAGGGTTCCAACTTGGAGAGTTCCACTTGCTGTTATAGAACGCATTTGCGCCTATCTGCATAGTCATAATATCTCTGGTCTTGGATGCATCCTTCTGAACTACAAATTCAAAATAGTACCTGAGATTAAGAGCAAGTGTCGGTAGTGGCAGTACTTCATTGTTGGATGAGAACTGCAGAAGGGCTCTGTTGTCCAGGTGCAGTGGTCCCAACTTTATCTTTTTGCGCAGGTTTGCGCTGATAACGCTCATTGCTGAATTATGCTGCTTTATGATGCCTTGAGCATCGTAGTATAGCCTGTTGCCAAGCAATGCATATCCGACGCCGAAGTTTAAATCCCAATGCGGAATGTCAAAGTCTCCTTGTGCTATCGTTGTTGAGACTTTGCCGAAATCGTTATTCCACTTGAAGTGGTTGGCATAAATATTCTGCTCATAGAAGCTAGGCTCAATCAGATTGCTTTCAAAATGAAGATTAAGCCCAAGAGGACTTTTCTTGGCACGTCTGAATGGGAAGAATTGCAATCTTCCGTTGGCCTCAATATTGAAATCAGCGGCATCGTGTCCTAGGAGGACAAATCTTGCCTTGGCATCCCAATAGAAATTGTTGCGTAGCTGACCCTCCGCACCAGCATAGAGATATACATTGTTCTGAGTGATGTTGCCTGATGAGCTAGGATCAGGATTGTAGAAGTTCAGGAGGTAGTCTCCCAC
>JAEIGA010010364.1_pt1 | contig 14129 bp, 8 predicted proteins | sample 9270691 | NCBI WGS metagenome assembly JAEIGA01 (sample SAMN17057246, study PRJNA624740) | gut metagenome | biome: biome; isolation source: fecal sample | host: Bos grunniens | place: China: Xizang | collected 2019 | reverse complement strand
ATTGGTATAGTGAGTAAAGTTGATGTATGCATCCCAAGAGAAATCCCTCTTGCGGATAATATTTCCGTTAAGGGCCATCTCTATACCGGCATTTCTCATGTCACCGATATTGTCATAATATCCTCCGAAACCGTAAGAGATAGGAATCGACACGAAGTAAAGCATATCTGAAGTCAGACGATAGAAGTACTCTACCGTACCCGAAAGTCTTCCCTTGAAAAGGTCGAAATCTACACCGGCATTGAAGTTGGTGTTGGTCTCCCAGGTGATGTCAGGATTACCGATAGAACCTCTGGATACACCGATCTCTCCGTCAGAATTGGAGATTCCGTACATATCTGTATAGAGATAATCGCCGATGTTGTCGTTACCCTGCGAACCGATGGACGCCTTTACCTTGAGCATATCCACCCATGGAACCCTGAACCAAGGTTCATAGTTGAGGAGCCAGCCTCCTCCGACTGACCAGAAGTTACCCCATCTGTGGTCAGGATGGAATCGCGAAGATGCATCACGACGGAAAGAGAAACTTGCGAAGATCTTGTTCATATAGTCATACTGACCTCTCAGGAAGTAACCCTCATTGTTGTACTCAGATTTTCCTGAAGACGCAGACTGACCATCGATAACGGCACCGCCAAGCTCCTGATTGTCAAGCGAGAACATATTACTCTTCGATGCACCCACACTTACACCTGTAGACTTATACCACTCGTGACCGAGGAGCACCGATACATTATGGTTCTGCTTGAAGGTTCTGCTCCAGTTGAGGAGCTGCTGGAGGTTGAGATAGAACGAACGTCCATGAGACTTTGTCACGATACCACCGTTAGGTGCGAACTGACCATAATACATGTTGAGGACATTGGTACTTCTTGTTTCATCCACACCGACACCGGCGTTGAATGTGAAGACGAAGTCCTTGAGGAACTTGACCTCGACATAACCGGTACCGTTGATGGCATTTCCCTCGCTGTTGTTTGTATTGAGGGTAACCTCCTGAAGAGCATTGGCATTACCGGATACCGGACGGGTCATACCGGCATTGCTTCCGTCTCCATAGTCGAATCTCTTGTAGCCATGCTCGTCAAGCTTGATACTCTTGTCGGCATTGCGGAGGAAAACCGGATAGATAGGGGCAACCATTGTGGCGAAACCGAAAATGTTTCCCACGCTGCCTGCAGAGCCCTCGTCCGAGTTACCGTTGTTCCAGTTGAAGTTGGTATAACCGGCATTCATACCGATCTTGAGGTACTCCTTTGCCTGATAGTCGGTTCTGATACGTGCAGTATAACGCTGCATGTCCTGTCCGTCGATGATACCCTTGTTATTGAGATATCCGAATGAAGCGAAGATCTGTGCATTGCCTGTCGTTCCGGCAACATTGACATTATACTCCTGCCTCATCGAGTTCTTGTAAGCCGCATCCATCCAGTCATCAGGCTGCAGCCAGTACTTCTCGCCGTAATAAGTCACCATTCGTCCAGGTGTCGCATTCGGATTGAGCTTACCGTTGCGTCCGATAAGAAGTTCACCCTCCGGAACAGTGAATGTAAGATATCCGAGTCCTCCCTCCGATGCAGAACCTGTAAGATTTGTAGCAGCCTTAAGGTTAGCCTCATCATTCGACATGCCCTTCTCAAGTCTGTAATAGTTGTAGAGGGCATTATAATGAGTCTCATAGTAAAGACCTGGGTCAGTGATATAGTCGTAACTCTTGAGAGCCTTTGTGTTAAGTCCCCACTTGGCATCCACGGTCACCTTCGCCTCGCCAAGTTTAGCCTTCTTGGTAGTGATCATGATCACACCGTTGGCACCACGGGCGCCATAGAGTGCATTTGATGCAGCATCCTTAAGGACTGTCATAGACTCGATGTCGGCCGAGTTGAGGTTGTTCATATCGCCGCTATAAGGCACACCATCCACAACATAGAGAGGGGCTGTTCCCGCGTTGATGGAACTGATTCCTCGGATCATGATGGAAGGAGAACTTCCAAGAGTACCCGAAGATGTAGTCATCTGTACTCCGGCAACCATTCCTTCAAGCGCTCTTGTCGCGTCCGAAGACTGGGTCTTAGAGATATCTGAAGACTTCACCACAGTCGCTGAACCGGTAAACGACTCCTTTGTCGCCGTTCCGAAGGCCACGACAATGGTTTCCTCGATCATCTCCGTGTCGGGAGCAAGCTCGACATTGAGCACAGCCTTTCCTGCGACCGCGACTTCGAGTTCCTTGTATCCTACTGAAGAAAATACAAGGACTCCATCCGCCGGAACACTTATGGAGTAGACACCGTCACCGTCTGTCATACCTCCTGTCATCGTACCTTTAAGCTGAATGGCAGCGAAAGGTACCGGGTCTCCGGTCGAGGAATCCTTTACAGTTCCTGTCACAGTCAGGTTCTGGGCAAAGGCCAGCACTGACGTGAATAGTAGCAGAAACGTAAGAAGTAATTTATTTTTATTCATTTGTCTGTTGTATATTATCAAATAAGGTAACATGACAGCCAAAATATTGCTTTTTTCAAAAGCATAACATTGACTATCAAGCATATAGATAAAACCGAACACACAAAATGGTGGTTCGACAAAAGCAAAGATACATTTTTTCTTGAAATGACAAGATAGTTTATATGTAAATGTAAGGATAAAGACGGCAAATTATGCCAGTAGGAATTACGGGAAAACATGCTGTCAAGGCCGAAAATCACGCAGACACAAAAATAAAAGTGAAAAATGCTTCATTCCCCCATAATTCATCAAAATTCTTATGATTCACTGATTTACGAAGAGAAAATTCCGTTACAAGAGGCCAGACCGAACGATTTTTTAAAAAAATTTCAAATATTTTCCAGATTCAAGATTAGAAATTAAAAACACCGTAATAACTATGTTTTATTCGTTATTACAATTCATAACTTACAAATTGAAAGCAATACGCCTTGAAATCAAAAAAACACCCCCTTTTGCAGGCTTTTGGGAAGTTTGTTTTTAATAAAAGTTTTTACGAATTTTGTGAAACATGCTTCCAGGAAAATGGCGTTTGAAGAGAATAAGGGGAACGATTTTTCCGAAAGCGTGGATACACAACTTAACCACATAGTGTAGTTATTAAAAAAGATTATCAATGTTTATGTAAAGTTTAACCATTAAAAGTCAGAATCTATGAAAAAAAGAATGATGCTGCTTTTAGCCTCCCTTATGGCGTTCGCCGGCATGCTGTCAGCTCAGACAGCAAAAGTTTCCGGAGTGGTAACGTCTGAAGCTGACGGTACACCTGTCATTGGAGCCTATGTACAAGTTAAAGGCGTAACAGGGGAAGGCACTATTACTGATCTGGACGGTAAGTTCCAGCTTCAAGTTCCAGCTGACGCGAAAGTCCTCGTGTTCACATGCCTCGGTATGGAGACAAAGGAAGTTGCGGTAAAGGCATATCTTGAAGTAACCATGGCACCGGATTCCGAAATGCTCGAAGGAGTAGTCGTTACCGGTATGCAGAAAATGGATAAACGTCTCTTTACCGGTTCAACCGCTAAAGTAGAGGGAGATAAGGCAAAGCTCGACGGTGTGGCTGAAATCAGCCGTGCACTCGAAGGCCGTGCTTCAGGAGTATCCGTACAGAACGTTTCCGGTACATTCGGTACCGCACCTAAGATCCGCGTCCGCGGTGCTACATCAATCTATGGTAGTTCTAAGCCTCTTTGGGTTGTTGACGGTGTGATTATGGAGGACGTTGTAGAGGTTGACGCCGACCAGCTTTCTTCAGGTGACGCCACTACTCTCATCAGCTCCGCTATCGCAGGACTCAACTCAGACGACATCGAGAGCTTCCAGATCCTCAAGGACGGTTCAGCTACCTCTATTTATGGTGCACGCGCGATGGCCGGTGTGATCGTTGTAACAACTAAGAAGGGTCGTGCTGGCAGCAGCAGGATCAGCTATACAGGTGAGTATACAACACGTCTCGTTCCTTCATACAGAAACTTCAACATCATGAACTCTCAGGAGCAGATGAGTGTTTACAAGGAACTCGAGCAGAAAGGTTGGCTCAACTACGCAGACGTGCCTAACTCAAGCGACAGCGGTCTCTATGGCAAGATGTATGATCTCATCTCAAACGGACAGCTCGCCAATACAGAGGCTGCACGCAACGCATATCTCCGTGACGCCGAGTACCGCAACACAGACTGGTTCGACTTGCTCTTCAGCAACGCTATGCAGCACAACCACTCTGTCAGCCTCTCAGCAGGTACAGACAAGTCTCAGTACTATGCTTCTATCAGTGCAATGGTCGATCCAGGTTGGGCAAAGCAGAGCAACGTGAACCGTTACACAGCTAACCTCAACGCGACATACAACATCTTCAAGAAACTCTCCTTCAACATGATCTCAAGTGCATCTTACCGTAAGCAGAGAGCTCCGGGAACACTTGGTTCAGACGTTGACGTAGTTAGTGGTGAAGTTAAGCGTGATTTCGATATCAACCCTTATTCTTACGCTTTGAACACTTCACGAGTTCTTGATCCTAACGTATTCTACAAGAGAAATTACGCAGATTTCAACATCCTCCACGAGCTTGACAACAACTACATGGACTTCGACGTGATCGACATGAAGTTCCAGGGCGAGTTCAAACTCAAGCCTATCGCAGGTCTTGAACTTTCTGCACTCGGTGCTGTGAAGTATTCTTCAACTGCACAGCAGCACACAATCACAGACTACTCTAACCAGGCAATGGCATACAGGACAATGCCTACTACCACAATCCGTGACAGTAACTCATTCCTCTATACTGATCCGGACAATCCATACGCAGTTCCAATCACAGTGCTCCCTGACGGAGGTATCTACGAGAGAACTGACTTCCGCATGCTTTCATACGACTTCCGTACTACTGCATCTTACAACAAGGAGTTCGACGGCGGCCACATCATGAATCTTTTCGGCGGTATGGAGCTCAACCAGGTACAGCGTCAGCAGACTTGGTTCCGCGGTTGGGGTATGCAGTACTCAATGGGTGAAATCGCCCGCTACGCATATGAGGTGTTCAAGAAGGGTGCTGAGGAGAACACTCAGTACTACACAATGGCTAACAGCCTCATGAGAAGCGTCGCTTTCTTCGCTAACGGAACATATTCATACAAGGGTCGCTACACAGTGAACGGTACTATCCGTTACGAGGGTACCAATAAGCTCGGTAAGACCACTTCTGCACGTTGGCTCCCTACATGGAACGTTTCAGGTGCATGGAACATGCACGAGGAAGAGTGGCTCAAGGGCGCATGGCCAACACTCTCATTCCTCGCACTCAAGGGTTCATACTCACTTACAGCCGACAGAGGACCTGCAAGCGTTACAAACTCACGAGTTGTGATCAACGCAACAAACCCTTGGAGACCTAACGCTGGTGACGGCGAGTCTGCTCTCTACGTTTCAGACCTTGAGAACGCAGCCCTCACATACGAGAAGAAGCACGAGCTTAACCTCGGCGCGGCATTCGGATTCTTCGACAACCGTGTAAACATCGAGGCTGACTGGTACAAGCGTAACAACTATGACCTCATCGGTCCTGTTACCACTCAGGGTATCGGCGGTCAGGTGATCAAGTTCGGTAACGTCGCTTCAATGGAGTCTTCAGGTGTGGAGTTGACACTCTCTACTGTAAACATCAACCAGAAGAACTTCAAGTGGACCACAGACTTCATCTACTCACACGCTGAGAACAGAGTAACTGACCTCGAGAACCAGCAGCGAGTAATCGACCTCATCGCAGGTACAGGTTTCGCGCTCGAAGGTTATCCGGTACGCTCTATCTTCTCTATCCCGTTCAAGGGTCTTAACGACGAGGGTCTCCCTACATTCCTTGATCAGGACGGCAATGTGACCACAACAGGCATCTACTTCCAGGAGCGCGAGAAGATCGACTTCCTCGAGTACTCAGGAACAGCGGATCCTACAGACTTCGGTTCATTCGGTAATACATTCCAGTGGAAGGGCCTCAAGCTCAACGTATTCCTCACTTACTCATTTGGAAACGTAGTTCGCCTCGACCCTGTATTCTCAAGAAGCTACAGCGACCTTGACGCTATGCCTAAGGAGTTCGGAAACCGTTGGGTAGTTCCTGGAGACGAGAATGTAACTGACATTCCTGTAATCTCATCAAGAATGCAGAACTTCAACGACAGCCAGCTTTCATATGCTTACAACGCATATAACTACTCATCAGCACGTATCGCAAAGGGTGACTTCATCCGCCTCAAAGAGGTGTCACTCAGCTACGACTTCCCTAAGAAGTGGGTCAAGGCTCTCAAGATGAACACTCTTTCAGTTAAGGTTCAGGGTACTAACCTTGCCCTCCTCTATGCTGACAAGAAGCTGAACGGTCAGGATCCTGAGTTCTTCAACACCGGTGGTGTTGCAACTCCACTTCCTAAGCAGTTCACAGTAACATTGAGACTTGGTCTGTAACCATTAAAACAGAACGATTATGAAATTCAGAAATATAATACTCACAGCTCTTGCATCGACTCTCGCGATGACATCCTGCAACGAGTGGCTGGATGTCATGCCGGACAATCGTGCGGAGGTTGACACCAAGGAGAAGGCTGAGAAGCTCCTTGTCAGTGCATACCCTGAGAACGCCTACATTACATTGGCGGAGACTTCATCTGACAATGTGGACCATTTCGGCTCATCACCATATAGCAAAAGAGTCCTCCTCCAGATGTACAATTGGGAAGAGGTTACTGAGACAGACAACGAAGACCCTAAGCAGGTATGGGGAGCGCTTTATTCTGCGATCACCAACGCCAACCAGGCACTCGTTGCCATCGAGGAGATGGGTAATACCCCTGAACTGCAGCCAGCTAAGGGAGAGGCTCTCCTTTGCCGTGCTTACTCACACTTCCTCCTTGTGAATCTCTTCTGCCAGGCTTACAACCCTGCAACGGCATCACAGGACCTCGGTATTCCTTATATGGACGGACCTGAGACTGAGCTCAACCCTAAGTATCAGCGCGGCAATGTAGCCGACGTATATGCGAAGATCGAAAAGGATATCGAAGAGGGTCTTCCTCTCATCGATGACGGTATGTACAGTGTTCCTAAGTATCATTTCAATGAGAAGGCCGCTTACACATTCGCATCTCGTTTCTATCTTTTCTACGGAAAGTGGGACAAGGCCATCGAGTGCTCGAATCACGTTCTCGGAAACTCACCAGCTGAGTATCTCAGAAATTACGAAGAGCTCAACGCTCTCCCTACCAGCCCACCTGACGTAAGAGGAAACGCTTACAACAGCACCAACTCAAAGAACAACTTCCTCATCCACACTGCATATTCTGCACTCGGAGTAAACTTCGGTCCTTATATGTACGAGGGTCTTATCTCGATCGGTAGCGTTCTTTGCAAGACTGAGGTTTTGAACTACGCTCCTTGGGGAACAAAGCCGGCTTCAGGTACCACTTTCAGAAATATGTACAAGTATTCTCTCGGTATCTACGATGCTACAGGCTTCCAGAAGTATCTCTGGCTCAAGCACCCTTACCTCTTTGAGTACACTGACCCTGTTGCAGGTATCGGATACAACAGAACAATCTACACTGCACTCACTGGTGATGAGGCTCTCCTCAACCGCGCTGAGGCTTACGTGATGAAGGGAGACTTCGATTCTGCACTTGCAGACCTGAACCTCTGGACAAACAATGCTCTCAATGCTGCACAGTGTAATCCTAATCTTACTCTTGAGTCTGTGAAGGAGTGGTGCAACGGAATGAAGTACTACAAGTGGGATGTTCCTACTCCTAAGAAGAAGATCAACAACCCATTCGTGACAGTGACTGAAGGAAGCGACCTTGAGGCAATGCTCCAGGCAACCCTCTATATCCGCCGCGTCGAGTTCCTCCACTACGGTATGAGATTCTTCGACATCAAGCGTCACGGTATCGAGGTTCACAGAAGAGAGGTTGGTACAGCTCTTGAGATCAAGAAGGTGACTGACTCCCTCACTGTAAACGACCCACGTAGAGCACTCCAGCTCCCTAAGGATGTTATCACAGCAGGTATGACCCCTAACCCAAGGTAATCAACTTTAACAGACTATATTATGAACAAGATATCAAAATATATAGCAATCGCGTTGGCTGCATTTGCATTCATCGCCTGTGAAGAGAGGCCATTGGACCCTGACAGTCAGGTCATTGATTCAAAGACTGAGCAGAATGACTTTGACAAATGGCTTTCAAGAAACTATGTTGATGCCTACAATATCGACTTCAAGTACAGAATGGAGATGAATGAGTCACAGATGTCATACTGGCTCGTTCCTGCAGAGTACAACAAGGCAATTGTAATGGCTAAACTCGTAAGGCATCTTTGCCTGGAGACTTATGATGAGATCACAGGAAGCAAGGACTTCATCCGCACACATTTCCCTAAGATGATCCATCTTATCGGCTCGGCAGCATATAAGAACAACGGTACAATGGTTCTCGGTGAGGCTGAGGGTGGTCTTAAGATCACATTGTATATGATCAACGACCTCGCTCTTGACATTGACTATCTGAACCACTACTACTTCAAGACAATGCACCACGAGTTCGCTCACATCCTTCATCAGAAGAAGCCTTACTCGACTGACTTCAACCTCATTTCAGGTCCGGACTATGTGACTGACGCCTGGTCTGACACTTGGAACGGTGATGCTGACGCACAGCAGAACGGATTCATCAGCGAGTATGCTTCAAAGGAGGCAAACGAGGACTTCGTTGAGCTTATCGCAGTATATGTGACTTCTACTGCTGCTAAGTGGAATAGCATCATCTCGAATGCAGGTGACGGAGCAGCCATTATCAACGCCAAGTTCGACATCGTTTACAACTACATGCTCAATACTTGGGGAATCAATCTCGACGATCTCAGAGAAGTTGTTCAGAGACGTCAGGGTGAGATTGGAACACTTGATTTGGAGAACCTTTAAACTAGACTAAGATTATGAAAAAGATATATTTAATCCTGCTTGCAGCGCTCGCGATATCGCTCCAGTCCTGCCTTATCGAGGACAAGAAGCTTTTCTGCGAGACTCCTGCCGAAAGAGTAGAGGCATATCTGAACGAGTATCAGGGCCTCTTGACATCGGCTGAAAACGGATGGCTTTTCGAATACTACCCAGGTGACGAGACAGTCGGCGGTTATGCCTATGTTGTGAAGTTCTCCCAGAGTGAGGTAACAGCATGGTTCCAGCTTGCCAATGAGTTGAACACAACCGTAAGTTCATATTACAAGATGACTCAGGATGACGGTCCGGTACTTGCTTTTGACACATTCAACGATTACCTTCACTTCTTTGCTAACCCAAGCAGCAGCAACTACCAGGCTTATCAGGGTGACACAGAGTTCAAGATCATGGGCAGCAACCCTGAGAAGACTGAGGTTTATCTCAGAGGTAAGAGAACAGGCATGAACCTTACACTCAAGAAGTTCACAGGTGATGCAGTTCAGTACCTGTCAACTGCCAACGAGATTTCTGAGGCGCTTGCAGCTCCTGCATATGAGATGATCATTGCCAACGACACAACATCATGCTCGATCTCGAACAACGTGATGGAATATGAGTTCAACCCTACAACAGGTGAGAATGCCGAGCCTGTAACAGGAAGTGTTGCTCTCTGCTTCACAGACAATGGAGCAAATTTCTATCAGCCAGTGGAGATCAACGGTGTGACTTACGAGGGTATGGTATACAATGCGACTGACGCGACTCTCCAGACAGAAGACGGCAAGGTAGTGATCCGTCAGATCATTCCACCGCTCAACGAGATGTTCCTCCTTGGAGACTGGTTCATCAAGTACAGCACACTCGGAGCTGAAGGCAAGTACTACTTCGACTTTGTGAAGAAGAACCTTACAGCTATCGGCGAGGAACTTGAATTCGCATTCATCGGTTCAATGCTCTACAACAGCTTCGGATTCAACTTCTCAAGCAGCGGATATCGCGGATTGCTCGGACTCGCATACGAACTCCAGGGTGAGGATGTAATCACACTCCAGTTCAACATGTCCGGTGCTGGTAACGGTGTATGGTATCACAATAATGCAGGAATGCATTACGCTCTCCGTCCATTCGGTTACAGCTCTCCAAGAACATTCAAGCTTACTGCAGACGACAATAAGAATCCTACTGTCATCACTATGACTGAGGTAGGCAATGAGGCTCACTCTATGACTCTCTTTGCAGCACAGATCATGAATCCATTCAACAACTAATCTGTTGATACAATAATTTTCAGTCTCCGGAACCTGATGGTTTCGGAGACTTTTTTTTATTTAAAAAATAAATGAGCAAGATATTCTGGTTCAACTTTTGGATTTTATTAATTGACTGAAATTAGAATTGTTTAAGTTGCTTATCGCAATAAAAAACGTATCTTTGCGTGCCCTAAAATCACCCTTAGGGTATGCTTTATCGTGTAAATAATTGAAAAACAACTAGATAAGTATCATGATCATTAAAATGAAGGATTCAAAATTGATTCTGACTATTCTTGCCTTCATGATGTCTGTAGCGGCATACGCACAGAATCTGACAGTGACAGGAACAGTTACAGATTCATCAACCGGAGAACCGGTACCTTTTGCCGCGATTCAGCTCAAGGATACCATGACCGGAGGAATGACGGATATAGATGGTAAATATTCCATCACTGTTCCGTCCAATGGTATTCTGATATTCTCATCAGTGGGATACAAGAATGCTGAAGTTGCTGTCTCAGGAAAGGCAATTCACGACGTAATGTTGTCGCCGGATACAGAGATGCTCCAGGAAACGATCGTAGTGGCCTTCGGTACTGCTACAAAGGAGTCATTCACAGGTTCCGCAACGGTAATCAACGCATCGGACATTTCTAAGGTTCAGTCGTCGGATGTGACACGTGCCCTCGAGGGTATGGTTGCAGGTGTACAGATGACCACAGCATCAGGTACCCTTGGAAGCACACCTACCATCGTCATCCGTGGACATTCATCCATCAACGCAGGCAACGCGCCTCTCTATGTAGTTGACGGCGTTCCTTACGACGGAGACATCAACAACATCAACCCTTCGGACATCGAGTCGATGACGGTTCTCAAGGACGCGGCATCGAATGCGCTCTATGGAGCCCGCGGTGCCAATGGTGTGATCATGATAACCACCAAGAAGGCCAAGGCCGGAGATGCAGTAGTGAATGTGGATGCCAAGTGGGGTCTCAACACCAAGGCTCTCGAGGAGTATGATGTATTCAGATCTCCAGGTGCATACTACGAGGCTCACTATGCAGCCCTTTACAACTATTATGTAAACGGCCAGAACATGCTCCCATCTGCCGCGCATCTACTTGCAAGCCAGAACGTTACAGGCAGCGCAGCAAACGGTGGTCTCGGATACCAGGTATATACAGTTCCAGAGGGCCAGTCCTTTATCGGCGCCGACGGAAAACTCAACCCTGCGGCTGAGCTCGGAAAACTTTACACCTACAATGGTCAGGACTATTGGCTCACTCCGGACAACTGGATGGACGCGACATATAATAAGAGTCTCCGCCAGGAATACAATGTGAGCGTTTCTGGCCGTCACGAAAAGGGTGCCTTCCTCGCATCATTCGGATACCTCAACAACAAGGGTATCATCGACGCTTCAGACATGTACCGTTACACCGGACGACTCAAGGCAGACTACCAGGCCAAGGAATGGTTCAAGGTAGGTGCAAACATGTCGTATACAAACTACAGCTACAACAACGGTAACTCGGATGAGGGTTCAGCTGGAAGTACAGGCAACGTATTCGCCTTCGCTTCAAATATCGCCCCTATCTACCCTCTCTACCTCCGCGATGGAGACGGCAACATCATGAAGGACGAGCACGGTTACCTCATCCGCGACTACGGTAACGGAGAGAACGGTGGACTTATCCGTCCGTTCATGCAGAATGCCAACCCGCTCCAGACACTTGCCCTCGACAAGAATAATGCTGAGGGTAATGCACTTACATCGCAGGCCTTCGCCGAGGTATCATTCCTTAAGGATTTCAAATTCACCTTTAATGCAGGTACAGGTATCGACGAGACACGTTCTACAAGCGTGAACAACCCATACTACGGACAGTTCGCGACTCAGGGCGGTATCGTAAGCAAGGCTCATGGCAGATCGTTCTACATCAACCTCCAGCAGCTCCTGAACTACGACAAGACCTTCGCAGGTGTGCATCACGTAAGCGCTCTCCTCGGTCATGAGTGGTACAAGAGAGTGAGCACATCACTCAGCGCCGTGAAGTCACAGATGTCCAACATCAACAACACCGAGCTCGGTGGAGCAGGTATTGACGGCATGGGCGCAGCTTCAAGCAGATCCACATACAACAATGAGGGTTACTTCCTCAGAGGTCAGTATGACTATATGAACAAGATCTTCGCGAATGCTTCATTCCGTCGCGACGCATCTTCACGATTCCATCCGGACCACCGCTGGGGTAACTTCTGGTCACTCGGTGCGGCATGGCTCATCAACGAAGAGGGCTGGTTCAACGTTCCTGCATTCAATATGCTCAAGCTCAAGGCTTCATATGGTTCACAGGGTAACGACAACATCGGAAACTTCCTCTATACAGACACCTATATGGGATACCCTTCAGACAACGGTATGGGTACACCATTCTACAACGCAGGCTCGAAGGACATCACCTGGGAGACCAACACCAACTTCAACGTAGGTGCGGAGTTCGGTCTCTGGAAGGACAAGCTTTCAGGTTCGGTCGAGTATTTCTTCCGCAAGACTACAGACATGCTCTATTTCTACAGCGTGCCGACTTCAAACGGTTACGGCGGATACTACAAGAACCTCGGTGACATGAGAAATGCCGGTATCGAGATCGCCCTCAACAGCAACATCATCAACAGACAGGACATGCGTCTGGATGTTTATGTAAATGCTACCCACTATACCAATAAGGTAACCATGCTCCCTGAGCAGAACAAGAGAACCGAGCATGAGGGATACTGGGGCTTCGAGGACGGTTCGAACTTCGTTGCCGAAGGCCTCTCACGCTGGACATTCTTCATGCCTAAGTATGCAGGTGTGGACAGGGAGACCGGTGAGTCCATGTGGTACAAGGATGTAAAGGGAACTGACGGCAAGGTGACAAGAGAGACTACTACAGTCTACTCCGAGGCGACAGACTACCTCTGCGGCGACCCTACCCCGCTCTTCTACGGAGGTTTCGGTGCATCGTTCCAGTGGATGGGCTTCGACATTGCCGCAAGTTTCACTTATCAGGTCGGCGGACAGGCTTATGACTCAGGTTATGCATCATTGATGGCCAACCCTACTACTGGTTCAGGAAGCAACTACCATCGAGATATCCTCAAGGCGTGGAGCCCGGAGAACCCTGACTCGAATATTCCAAGATGGCAGTACGGTGACCAGTACGCAGCCTCACAGTCTGACAGGTTCCTCGTAAACGCAAGTTATCTTAACTTCCAGAACGCACAGTTGGGCTACACCTTCCCTGAGAAATACACAAGGACACTCAAGATCAGCAGACTCCGCATATACGCTGCCTGCGACAATATCATCTATTGGTCTTACAGAAGGGGTCTTGACCCACGCCAGAGCCTTACAGGTTCGACTAACAACGCGATGAACTCGCCTGTACGCACTGTTTCAGGCGGTATCAACATCACATTCTAATGAACCTGATAACAAGAAAAACAATGAAGAACATTACAAACAAGATACTTATACTCCTTGCTTCCGCTTTTGTATCAGCGGGATGTATCGAGGAGACATTCCCTGAGAGTCAGGCGATTCTCAAGGATCAGGTAACCATCGAGGGACTTGTGAATTCATTCTCGGTCACCATGATGACTCCTGACATGTGCCAGTTCCTGTCTTCATACGGTTCGCAGGCTGACTTCGGATTGCCTGCAATCCACATCATGACAGACTCTATGTGCGAGGATATCGCGGTCATGGGTTCCAACCCTGGATATTTCCAGTTCTATCCTTGGGCCTACAACCTCGGTATGGACGACCAGTCATGGCCTACAGGTTATTTCTGGGAGCACTATTACAAGTACATCAAGATTGCCAACGACGT
>JAEIGA010010363.1_pt1 | contig 14129 bp, 25 predicted proteins | sample 9270691 | NCBI WGS metagenome assembly JAEIGA01 (sample SAMN17057246, study PRJNA624740) | gut metagenome | biome: biome; isolation source: fecal sample | host: Bos grunniens | place: China: Xizang | collected 2019 | reverse complement strand
TAACCTTGTCGCCCTTCTTCTGGCGTTCCTTCAACCAGCCAATGACTGCCTTGTTAGGCCTTCCCTGCTTGATATCCGGCCACCCGCCGTTGCAAATAGTGCCGTCGAAGTCTACTGCGATTGTACTCATTTCCCCACCTTCTCCTGTTTAGGCTGTGCCTTCTTGTCCTGTTCCGCGCTTTCCTTCAATTCGTCAAAGATTTCCTTGTACGGGAGCGGCTTGAAGTTCTTGTCGAGCTTTGCCAGCTTTTCCGACCTGAGCCTTGCGGCAATCACGAAATCGAGCTCGGCGACGAACAGTGCGCTCTTGCTGGTCTTGGTCTTCTTGTAGATGAACATCTTTTCCTTCTCGTCATAGGACATCCCGTAGTCCTTGGCGGCCTTGAAGAGTTCAGTCATCTTCTGCTTGTTCTGCATGAAGGAATAGATGGCCTCTTCCTCCTTTGCGGATGTGGTCATCTTGTTCAACACATGGCGCACCTGGGCCAGGTCATATTCGCGGTCGGCATTGCCGTCAAACCACTTGACGGGAAACTCCATCGAGAAACCGGACTTGCTCCTGAAAACGAATGTCTGGTCCGTTTCATTGATCACGAGGTCGAAACCGTTGTCCTTGAACATCCTCTTGATCGCGTCTTTCTTGATATAGGTCGGCATCATCTCCTCGCCGTAATAATGGTTACATTGTTATAGTTGGCACCAGAACCACCTTTGAGTGCCTGCTGTTCCATTTCCTGGAACAGGGCAGCGGCGTTAGGGTAAGTCCTCCCGTTGCAGACAAGTCCCTGGTTGCGCACTGCAGCGGCATTGCAGGACCCATGTGCACGCCGGTAATCGGCGACTGCCCTTGCGGCATCGGCCTGGTCCCGGATGAGCTGCCTGGTGGCATAGGTGTACCCTACCGGTTGTATGTTCTGGTAGGAATCGACAGGAGACAGCGTTCGTCCCGAGCTGTCCGGCTGGAACACCGGCCTCAGGTTAATCTTGCTCTCCTCATGAGCTCGGGTCCAAATCTTGCGCCCCATGAGGCCCAGGATGCACCCGTAAAGTCCGTATTTTAACCAAAATTTACACATTTTACGATACAAAACTAGTAATTTCCATCACATTTTTCTTGTAAATAAATTTTAACATTTGAGTTCGTCCAGGACCGGCGGTCAGGCGCCTCCCCCAAAGAATAAACTCCTTTCAGGAGGTTCCAGATGGACGATACAGAACAGCTAGAAGTCGAAGTCGATAAGGAAGAACGCATCATCAGGCTGACCGGGGATATTACGGAGGAGTCCGCCGACAAGTGCATCCGGGCCCTCCACGACCTGTGCCAGGAACCGGGCGAGATAACGATGATTATCTGCAGCGACGGTGGATCCCCGTCAGAGGGATTCCGCATCATCGATGCAATGGCAATAGCCCGTACAAAGGAATGCCCGGTGAACACGGTAGTATCCGGCAAGGCAAGTTCAATGGGTGCCATAATTTTCTGCGCCGGAGTTCACCGGACGATCTACCGGCATGCCAGGATAATGATACACCCCGCCTACTTCACCGAAGATGACGGTGGCATCACGAGCCGCAACGACGCGATGAACATGGTGATTGAAATGGATTTCTTCAACGACCTTTTCAGAAAACTGCTCTCGAACATGTCCATCCCGCCAGAGCTGCTTGACAGGATGCTGCGCGAGGATGTCTATTTGGTCGCAGACGATGCCATAAAGTACGGCATCGCCCATGAGTTCGAAACCGAGATAATCTAAATCATGCTGCGCATCTTGCTCATCGATTCCGCGGCAGCTTCCGGGGAAGTATTGTCGATGTGCCCGCGCTCGATAAGGTTCTTGCACGCGAGCTTGATTGTGTAATCGACTTCCGAGGGCAATACCTTGCCCTGGATGCACCCGCTGTTGGCAATCACGAGGGCGACCGCGAGCTTGCTTGCATCGTCGGCAAATTCCGGATCCAGTCCGAGATTGCGATATACGCTATCTACATCCACGCCTTCCGCGGCATGTTCAATGACTTTTGTGTATGCTTCTTCAAATGGTAGAACGAATGGCATAATTACCTCACTTCAAATGGTTCAGGTCGAAGCGGTCGTATCCACTTGCATGCCACCACCTTGTTCGGTTCGGACATGCCGGGACACTTTTCCTTCCAGTCAAATGTAACTTTATATTGGAGCCTTGTCTCGTGGCTACCGTTGGTAATGAATACCGTGGAGGTACCTTCCTTGCGGTTATGTACCACCCTGCCACCTTTATATCCCTTGGCTTCCATCTGTTTCAGCAGGGTGTTAAAATCCATCCCCACCATCTTCTCGGCTGCCATCTCGCAGCCGATGTCAACCGCCTCTTCCGTTTCGCTCATTTTTGATCCTCCATCAAACGCTTAAAGAGTTCAAGGTTCTTGATGCTTTCCTGGTAGTTTGCATTCAGCAAGGCGGTCGCATCCATTTCCGCCTGTGTAACATAGTCGGGATAGCCGTCATCCGATTTCATACGCTTGTCGCGTAGGCGCAATGGTACCGAGTTGGCCCTCAGCCGCTTGCGGAACTCCTCGATTGCGTTATCTATGTCTTCCAAATCCTTCTTCGCCATTATTTCATCCCGCACATGCTGTCTATTACTTCCGCTTTCATACCGAACTTCTTGGCAATATCGAACCAACGGCCACGGGTGGTAGTGCACAGCCTAACCGGGCCAATACACTTTTCAGAGCCTATATACCTGAACATTCCGTTTCCGAGAGGATACACCATGGCCATTAACGCATCCCCCGACACAACCTCAAACCCATTATTCCGCATTTCGCCTAGAAGGTCCCTCAGTTGTTTCGGTTTCTTTGCATATCCGAACAGGAGTGCTACCCTGGTATCTTTGATGTACTCTATCAGCAGGCAGTGCGATGTGTCGAGTGACATCTTGGTCATCAGACGTTCACGGATGCCCATGAGGAACTTGCACACGATTATGGTGTAGATGATTTTGGAAATAGTCTTCATCGCTTAATCATGCTCCCCAGGTCCTTGATAAGTTCCATGTCGTCTAATATATCCAGGTCACGCCGCTTGTCCTTGAACCACTTGCTGTAATTTATAAGTTTTTCCGGATCGTCGGAGGTCTGCCACCCGTTTCCGGTGTGCGCCTCGAAGGAAACCGAACCGTTGGTAAACAGTATTCGGGCATAGAGCTGACCGCCATGGTAGAAATCGACTTCAAGGTCGCTTGTCCTGACTTCTTCCCATAACTGGCAGATATATTCCATCGTCTCGACATTTTTCAGCAGGGCGTTGAATTCCTTCTCCGCACCGGGGAACGCCTGTATCTTGGTAAGTTCCGGGTCACCCTTGAAACGGTAGAGCTTGGTGAACACCACGCCGGAGGGGCCACAGAACAGTTCACCTAGCGGAACATCCTTCCACCGTAGTTCCACGCAGGAACTGTCGCTGTCATCGACGGTATTGCTGGTGTACGCAGCCTTCCACTTGTCACAATATAGCTTCTTATAATCCATTTGGTGCAGTATCCACTATCTTCTTGATGTTCGGGTGGGATGCCAATGTAAGTAGTTGAGCACCAAGGTCTTGCAGGACATTGGATGCTTCCTTGGCAAAATACTTTTCGATTGCATCGTCACAGTTGTCATGAACAAGTTCACATCTCGCCAGCGATGAAATTACCTCCTCTATTGCCAGCGGGCACTTAATCGGCATCGTTTCCTTCAACTGTCGAAGCTGCTCGGAGGGTTTCATCGGCTTTTCGTTACTCATATATTACCTGTCGTTGTCGTACCACGCATAATACCGGTTGGTTCCGGGTTCCATTGCAAAAGAGTTATACTTTCCGTAGAGGGATTCCATCAGTTCCCAGTTGTCACCGGCGATAGGGTCTATCGCGTCGATGAAACTATCCCTCGGGACCGGAAGGAGCTGTCTGGTCAGGTCCAGCTTCTTGTCCTTCGGCGAAAGGTAGTGCACGGTATCGTCCACCATGAGGAAGTCATGGTTTGAATGGATACCGTCATTCATCTGGTAGATTATGTTGGCTAGTGTAAGCATAGTTAGATCGGGTTAATCTTGTCCACACGGCATGAGAACGCGAGGTTCTCGCCGGTGCAGGTGACTGATGTCTGCGATGTCCAGTTTACCTTGATTTCGGTATCGTTCGGCAGTTCGCCGATTGCCGACTTCATGAACGCGATGGCGTCCTTCTTCCGGCAGTAGAACTGCTGCCCGTGGACGGTCCTGTAAACCCCGTCCTTGATAAAGGAAGTATCGCTTGAAACCATGTAGAAACACTTGCCGTGCTTGACTTCCAGGAGGGCCCTGGATAGCTTGTCCACCTCGTTCTGCAACCGGGCATTGGCGGCAACGAGGCTCTTGTTCGGGTTATCTCTTGTCATAACCTGAATATAGCAAAAACGTATGACAATGGCAATATGGAAAACTTATAAGCTGTAGGTATTCGCGAATAACATTAAAATGGAGAACTCCATGAACACAGCTAACTATAATCGTTTCATTGGCTTTATGGCCCAGCTGGAAAGCGCGGCTACGACTGCCAAGGAAAGGGACGTTATCAACTCTGCACGCGGCATGTTCGCCAAGTGCGCCCAGTTCGAAGCAGGTACCGCGGGTACGATGGATGTCAAGATTTCCAACGGAACCGCCCCTAGTTACGGCAGTGGCATGATGGACCACAGTGGTCCCAAGGGCAAGCCGATGACAGCGGAAGAGAAGGCAGCCTTCAATGCCGATGTCGATGCCCGTAACAAGCAGTGGAAGAAGCAGCTCGGTAGCATGAAGCGCCGCGTCAAGACTGCCGAACACACCCTCGAACAGTATGCCGAAATCGCTCCGGGTGAACTGGATGCCTGGGTGGAGAACACTCTCCGTCCGACCATCGAGGAATACCTTGACACCGAGGAAGGCGGTCTCGTCTGGGCCGACGAAAACAAGAAGACGGTCAAGAAGGAACGCGGTGCCGGTGGTTTCGTTACTCCGGCCATGAAGCGTGCCAAGTACGAAGACGACAAGAAGGCCTACATCGAACAGATGAAGGCCAAGAAGGCCAAGGAAGAGGAAGCAAAGAAAGCTGCTGCCCAGCCTAAGGACGCCGGTGAGGAACCCCCAAAGGCCGAAGAACCGAAGGGTGAACCCGAAAAGAAGAAGGGCCTCTTCAGCCGCATGAAGGCCAAGCTGTTCGGCGAATCCGTCGATACGTCCGAACTCCGTTCCTGCTTCGAAAGCGTGTTCGGCAACTCCGAAAATCTTTCCGATGAAGCGATCCGCGCCATCTGCTACAACGCAGTTGAACGTAAGTTCCGCTAATCGGCCAGACAACTATCAAGAAAGCACCGGCTCATGCCGGTGCTTTTTAGTATATAACCGAGTTCCATGATTTTGATGATGCAGCCTTTGTGCTCCGAAATTACATTCTTACCCTACAATTTGATGTCCGGCTGCCAGGTGAAGATTTCATCGCCGGGCTTCACGAAACGTGTGTCCTGGCATGCCACGAGACTTCCCTCGCACGGGGCCTTGAACACGGCATCGTCCTGGTTGTCGCTGTCCGTGACCATGGTGGCGAATACCTCACCCTCCTTCATCTTGACATGGTGGGAGAACTTCACCTCGTCGATAAGGCCATACGCACGGGCATAGATGGGCATTGCAAGCATGTGGGGAGGGAGCACGGGGCCCTTGTCAAACTTGGGCATGAGGAAATCGACCATGTTCACAAATGTCTTGAGGAACGCCGTCTGGTCAATCATGACCGAGGCATCATTCCTGCTGACCGTCATCCCGCCAAGTTCAATCGTGAAGCCGGTCTTGCCGTGGTCGATGGCGTACTTCTTGATGGTACTGGTCTGGGATTCCCATACCATGTAGTTAGGCATGTGGATTTCGTTCAGGAACTTGACCGTGGACGCGGTGTACTCGTCGTTGTTGAGGAGCACGATGTTGTCGCATGCCGGGGAGTTGTGAACGTCAATCACCACATCGGCATTGGTGATGGCATTCTCGATAAGGAGACGGAGGTCGCATGGTTCTTCCTTCTCCGTGCCTGTAGCATAGTCAAGCGTGAAGACACGGTTGAAGTCCACCGGCTTGTCCTTCGGAATAGGATTCGGATGCACATCGGTACGGCTTGCCCATTCGCGCTTGTTCTTCAACAGGCCCCACTTGTTCACGCCGAGAATGAAGCGGATGTCATGCTTGTTGCGGCACTTGGGATCACGTTCCTGCTTCAACTCCTGATAAACACGGTACGCAGCAAGAACGGCATTATGCTCATTGCCGTGCACGCCGGCAACGATGAGAATCTTGCGTGCATCGCCGTCTGGTTTGCCATCGGACGTATCGTTGGTTCTATGCGGGGTATCCGTTCCGAGAACGGTCACATCCTTGAAAAACGGATTACTTTTCGACATTTTCTTCCTCCAATTCGGGGTCAAAGGTGTTCTCGACCATCATGGCGAGGTCCAGTTCCTCGTTGAACTGTTCAAGCTGGCTCATGGAAGCGTGCTTCAGGTCGAAGCTGACAAATACGGGGATGCTGTCCTCGCTCAGGTTGGCGAGGAGGTTCAGGATGCGCTTGCGGCGCCAACGGGGCATATCCGTGATGGGATATTCCTTGGTGCGGTCCAGGAAGGAGCCGGGGCAGTAGTCGATTGCCTTGGAAATCTTCTCTCCCAGGGACTTGCGGAACTCCTTCACCTTGTCCTTGGTGCCAACCAGGGGAGCCTTGCGGATGGTCGGCTCCACGCCTTCAAGGGCGAATTCGGCCACGGCATGGTCAACACTGTTGAAATTGATTTCGTCATGGAGCAGAAACAGCCATTCCGTCACCGTATTGCCTTCGGCATCGGTATAGACGACGGTGCCACGGCGCACATTGCGCTCGTTGCCGACCACCTGGTCCATCGGAACTTCGACTCCGGCGATTTCGAAGGTCACCTTGAAGAACTTCGCAGGGAGCTTCTTGTTGATGTATTCCCGGATGTAGTCCGGAAGCCATTGTTTCTTGAAAAGGTTAAGCATAGTGTGTCCTCCTTTGCTTGTATCCCAAATGTAGCAAATGGGATATCCAGTGGCAACCAATGCCCAAAATGGCCCAAATTTGGGCCTTTAAGGGGCAAAATGGCAAAAAGGACCCATTTCTGGGTCCTTTTTGAAAGTGTCCGAATTAACGAGTCGGACTCCCGGATCGCATAGCTCAGGTGAGCTATTCACGGCCACCAGCCCCGATTTATACGGCTCTAGACAAACCGGCATGCTTTTATGTCTTTCATGCTGGACAGCGCGTGAGCTCGTGGCTCATGCATGCGCCCCACGCTGCTTAGGGCAGCGACTCCTACATCTTAGTTGGCTGCTTCGCAGGATGCTTCAGCTTCGCACGTCTCAACACAGTCGGTAGGTTCGTTGCGACGACGGGCCCAGGCACCGCTTGCCAGTCCATTCTGGGCTTCATTCAGGCACTTGGAACCGCGGTCGGCATTTTCGGCAGAACCGAAGATGGCCTTCACCTTGGCATTGCCACCGAACTTCTTGCGGAGGATGCTGACACCCTTGGAAAGGGCGATAAAGGCGGCTGCGGAACCGATGACGATGGCTGCAGACTTTACGGTTTCGTTAGAGAACGGATTTTTCATTTCAAATTCCTTGGTTAATGGTTGAGTTGTTCGTATCCATAATGTAGCAAATCATTTGCTAGTTGGCAACAGGTTTGCCGGAATTTCTACGATTTTCCTGCAGGAGCGTAATAGTGTCCTGGCAACCGGCGCACATGATGTCGGCCCATGTGACCGCATCCTCACCGGCCTTCAACTTTGCCGGCTTGATATGGTTGAAGTACATCTGGGACACGAGTTCCGGTGTGCACGATTTGAGGAACTTGTAGAAGTTCACGGAATAAATCAGGCCCTTGGTTGTCACCTTCTGCGTGGTCTCGTTGTAGAGAAGGCCGGCATTCTTGGCGACATACTTGGCAACCGCGCTCACCAGGTGCGCGGCCTCTATCGTGTTCTCATGGCACAGGCGGGCAATCTTCTCGGGAAGTTCAGTCCTCCACCTTTCCGTACTGCCTTCCATGATGTCGGTGGCCGTAATCGTGTCATCGAGCATCTTGGCATCGGCCTTGTGCATCATGCTGTAATAGGTCTCGCAGAAGCTCTGGGAATACACCGGGCCCACATATCCGTTGACCAGGAGTTCAAGGAGAATCTTGCCGTCCTTGCGCTTGAACGGATCGAACTTGTTCAGCTTCTCACCGTTGTAGAGGGCATCGGACAAGGTGGACCAACCACTGCGGGTAGCATCCATGTTGGTGTAGTACCTTCTCTCCCTGCGGACAGACGGATCCTCGTCCGGGTCCAGGGCTTCCCTGTGGTCGTTGATGTATTTGAGGATAGCCGGATGACAGTTCTCCTCCTTGGCGAACATGAGCCACTCATCGACGGTAGGGGCAAGCTCGATAACGCAGAACCTTCTCATGTGGGAAAGTTCCAGTTCCTTCACCATGTACTGGTTGGCCGAGGAGGGGTTCATGGCAGCGAACACGCGGGAACCAGGTGCAAGCTGGGCGCTGCCGATATGCTGGTCCACGGCCAGTTCCATGAGGGCGTTGATGATGTACTCGTTGCGGTTGATTTCATCGAGCAACAAGTCCGTCACCACACCGGGCTGGTACCATTCCATCGGCTTGTAGACGGTATGGGCGCCCGAGACATCTGGAATACCGGTCAGGTTCACCGTCTCGGCGGTGGACATACAGGGACAGTAGGCGAAATACCTTCCCTTCTGTTCGGACTGCTTCCTGATGATGGTCGTCTTGCCGATACCGGTGTCGCCGATAAGCAATATCGGCTTCCAGGTCGGGATGATGTCAATCAGCTCGTATAATTGTGCAACGGTACAGCGGCGCATTACTTATCGATCCTTTCCTTCAATTCATCGCAGAACTTCAAGGTAGGAACCTTGCGGCCTTCGAGCTGGAACTGTTCACCGGTCCTCGGGTTGCGCACCGGTCGTTCCTTGCGGCTCTTTACGGCAAAGCGACCGAAACCGCGGATTTCGATGGTGTCCCCCTTTTCAAGGTGATGCGTGATGAAGTCGAGGAAGCATTCCACGACCTTCTTGGTATCTTTCTGACTGACGCCCGTAGTAACCGAGACATCGGTGACCAGGCTATGTTTCGTAATGTTCATGTGTTAAATATAGCAAATGTTTTGCCACTTTGGCTTATTTTTTCCGATATTTCCTGAATAAAAACATCATGTAGCAGCAGCACAGGAAGGCGAACCCGTAGTTTCCATACAAGGGATACTGCCATACGCCGGTAGTCAGGTTGTTGTCGAGCACGAACGATCCGCAGCATATGTTCGCGAAAAAGGACACCAAGACGAAAATGAACGACGTGCCTTCCGTGGACTTGTCCATGTGGATCTTTATGATTACCGGGATGTTGACTATTGCGAACAGAAAAGAGCCGATTACGCCTAAGTAAGGCGCAAGAAAATGCAGTATATCTTTCATTTGACGCCGAATTTCTTCTTCATGTGTTCGGAAATGAAGTCCAGCTCGTAGTCGGCTGCGACTACCCTGCCATCTTTCATCGCAAAGACCAGCGTCCCCGTCCTGTTCCTGTACACCTCGCATGTCCTGCGGTCCTGGGAACACTTTACCGTCATGACGAAGTCGGAGTACATGTTGCCGGGGCCCGGCTTCAACATCATGCCGGTTTCCTGTACATGCTTGCATTCCGTCTTCATCATCTTGAGTAGAGTACCCATAAATTCAGCCTGGGTAGGGGTCAATATCAGCGACCCGCGTATGTCTTTAGCTTGTGATGCCATGGTAGTTACAGTTTATAATGGATTCTTCTTGTACTTGCTCGGGTGCCCAGGCTTGACATTTGGGATGCCGAGACGGTGCGCCTTCTGGGACACTGCCGAGACACTGATGCCGAACAGTTTCCCTATTTCGGTATAGCTCATCCCGTCGGCAATGTATTTCAGGAAACGCTTTTCCTTTATTGTAGACCACGTATCTTGCCGGGACGTGTCGAAACCGGCCTTGTGCAAGGCCCGCTGGAAGGTCTTCGGGGCAACGTGGTACTCGCCGGCGAGACCGCGCAAGGTGCCCTCCCCGTTGCGGTACCTGTCCACCATTTCCGCAAGGACTTCGGGTGTCCCGTTGATCCTGGTCGCTTCGCCGGTATATCCCAATATCTTGCGGATTACACCGATGTCGATACGATGGATTTCCGGGTATGGCGCCAGCGCAGCCTTTACCTGCTTGGGCGTCCCACGGAACAGGGGAATAATGGAAATAAACTGTTCTTCCGTCATCTTTAACCTTTGGAAATCTTAAGCCACATTCCGCAGCAGGTCGTCCAGTCCCATGTGCCACAGGCACCACGCCGGTACCTCTCCGTCCCCGTTTCCCATCTTCACGATACAGATTTTCCCTATATCGCGGGGACGGGTCCAGTCGAACTCGCAGTCCGTCAGGTACACGATGCCGTCATATACCAGGTGTTCCCTTTCCAGGCGGTCAAGCACGCACTGCGGGTCGGTCATGCCCCCGCCGAACACGTCCGTCTCGAACGCGGTCTTGGGGTCATGTATGATTTCGGAGCAGATGCCGTCCCAGTAGCACAGGTCGAGCGCGGCATCCCCGATGAAGTTGTTCACCGTCTCGAAGCACTTGTTCACCAGGTTCATGCTGAGCATGGAACCGGAAACATCCACCGCGAACAGTATCTTCGGCTTGTCCTTCTTGCGCACATGGCCGGGCGCGATTGTGCCGTACCTGCGCAACACCAGGTTCGGCATAGACCAGGTCTGGCGCGTCGATGCGCCGAAGTTGCTCGTCATGAACATCCTGAACACGCTTGCCGCGTTCACATGGACACGGTTGGCCTCCTGGATTGCAAGGGGAACCTTGCCGGATAGGCCACCCTGGCCACTTGCGAACTGGGCCGAGGCCACGTCGCGGATATTGTCGGAAGCGTCCGAGTCGTTGCCCCAGTCCTTCATGTCGGCAGGGGCGCTGTTCGGGTCGAACATCTGCTGGATGGCCTGGTAGGATTCGCTCTTCTCGCCATCGCCTTCGCCGGAACTGTCGGCCTGTCCTTCACCGGAACCTTCCCCTTCGCTTTCTTCGCCGTCGGAGTCGTCGGATTCCCCGTTGCTGCCACCGCCGCTCTGGTTCTCCCCGTCTTCCTCGTCTTCGCCATCGCCACCGGATTCTCCCTCGTGGTTCGGGCTTCCGCCTTCTTCATCGCCGTCTTCGCTCTCGTCGCTGTCCCCCTGGCCACCGTTGTCCTGTTCGCCGTCCGGGTTTTCCTCCTCGGTCTCGTTCTTGGATTCCTCCTGGGCCTGCATGAGCAGGTCGAACACCTTTTCGAGGGTGAGGTCCTTGACCGGATCGAAGCCGGCAGCGTCGAACTTGTCGGCATACGCCCAGATGCTAGGGAACAACTGGCCCACGATTGCGGAATTGTCCCCCGCAGTCGTATCGACCACGTTTCGTGCATATTCGTAGACCACCAGGTCACTAGCGAGCCTGAACATTGCCTCCGGCATCTTGACACGGGTATCGCAATGGTGCAGGGCTATCCTGAGGCAGTTGGCGTACACGACGGCACCGAGCAGGGACGGTTCCATCGCGTTGACGAACCAGTCACTGTATTCGAGATACGGTTGTCCATCGGCGCATCCCACTCGCATCGTCACCGACTTGTCGCTCGTCATGCGCTTTTCGAGCATGATGTAGAACCCGAGCAGGATAGGAGCCCGGTTGGACATCAGTGTCGCGGCATGGGACAGCTTGCCCTGAATTTCGGCCTCGTCGAGCATTAGTCCTTCTTGAACACGATCCTAATCGGGTTGAAGCACTCGAACACACTGCCGAACTCTTCCTTCGCAATCTTCATGAACGGCTCGTCTCCCTTGCCATACTTGACGAGGGTGCTACCGGTCGCAATGAGCACTAAGACCGGGAGGGCGTACAGGAAGAATGCCCCCAGTATGATGAACATGATGATTTTGATGATAAGTTTCATATTTCCTCCGAAGCCTAGTATTTCCAGGCGTCTTTCATTTTACCCGCAAAGAATTCATAGGGCTTGCGGATTACCCCGAGCTTTTCCTTCTCGGCCTTGGAGATACGGCGGAACGGGTCCTCCTCCAACTGGGATGACACGTATTCCACCTCGTAGTTCATGCAGACTTGCTTGGTGAAGTATTCGTTGAAATCGTTACCGGGCATCTGGCAGAAGGTGATGTATTTCTGCGGGTCTCCCGGCTTACGGTAGATTACTGATATTGTGTGCATGGTGCATCCTCGTCTGCTTCATACATCCAGCAGACAGACTTCGGGTTGTCTATTTCGCTGTTGGTTGGGTCATTGAAGTGACTGCCAAATGAGCAATCATTCCAGAATGCCCTGAGACAGTCGCCACGGTGCTTGCAGAGATTATACTGCCTGTCCATCCTTGGCCTCCTTCTCCCAGTCGATCCACTTGCACTCCTTGCGGCCACATTCATTGTTCCACCATTCGTGCTTGAGCGAAACACTTTCATTGTAGGGACGCTTACTTTCCCTCACGGCAGCCTCGATGGCCTTGGCGCGGTCGGTGTACTTGATTTCGGCGCTATCCATCATGCCGCCCACGTCGGGGTAATCGAACATCACGATATACACATGGTCGCTTTCTCTTTTAGCGGCCATCTTCTCAACATATTTCTGGTATTCGCTATTCAACTCCGGATGAAACACCCGTTCCCAGGTAACCCTGTCCATAGTGGAATATCGGTGGTCAACAATCTGTTCCCAATAGTGGTCACAACAGGACTTTTCGGCCTGTTTGATATTGAAGCAATAAAATCCTGCAGCATTTGGCTTGACACCACAGCCCGGATCGCGATGACAGCATACGGTATCATCATCTACATAGTATCGCATGCCACAGGTAGCACAGCACTTATCGCACATCAGTCCTCCACTTCCGTCGCAGTCTTCATCGCCTCTTTGGCGACTTCAAGGCTGCATTGCGGGTCGAGGTTCATGGGGCCGAAGAGGGTCACCAGGGCCATGACGCGACCTGCACCGCTGACCAGATTCAGATTTGCCTCGTATTTTTTCACTGCATCCTCCCGTGTTTTCGCACGGATGACACGGTAAGGACCCATGAAGGACCAGCTGGGCTGTTCGTATGTCCCGACCAGGTATTTCAGCATGCTTCCACCTCGATTGCGTTTGTGCATTTCTTGTAAGCGGCCTCCGAATCCTTGGCCATTACGGTTACAGTTTCCTTTACCAGTCCCTTCCGCAGGCTCTTCTTCCTTGCCTTCATTTCGTCGGCGGAAAGGTAGCGGGTCACCTTGTAGGCGCGGTCATCACGGTCATCGCGGAACATCTCGGCCATCCGGTCGAACTCCTCGTCGCTAATTTCCCTGAACTGCATGTTCTTCAAGGTGTTGTAGTCGAGAACGTAACGGAACTCACGGTCCAGGATGTCCATGCACGCCATTTCGATGAACCCGCGGCCATACATCTGGTTTACCGCATGGATATATGTGACATGGAGGAACTTCTTGGAGTTCCGGTACACGGGAACTCCCCGGAAATGATAGGAGTTTTCCCGATATTCACGGGAATACAGGGACATCGGTTCGCATGCGGTATAGAACCCGCAGTCATCAATGGTATCATGGTAAGCGATAATCTCCTTATCCATCAGGATGAAGTTCTTGCCAACGTACTTCTTGAAGAACCTGCCGACAAACCGGTCACGATCGGATGACCAGTAGTTATCCTTCTTCTTAATCTGCTCGTATTTCTCGTTTCTAGCGTCATTGTGGTTATCGAAAGTATCGATTACCCGCTTCACGATTTCCTTGTCCAGCATGTCATATTTCATATTCTGAATATAGCAAAAAAGGCCCCCCGTGGCAACGGGGAGCCTTCCTGAACAACGAAGTATCTACCAGTTCGGAAGCGTCTTAAAATTTGGCAGCGCTTTTCCACTACTCAGTCACCACGCAAGGTCTCGTTATGCGATTGGACGCCGGCTTTGACGGGCTGGTTACCGTCACGAAGTCCGGCGGGATCCCTTTCATCC
>JAEIGA010010362.1_pt1 | contig 14130 bp, 18 predicted proteins | sample 9270691 | NCBI WGS metagenome assembly JAEIGA01 (sample SAMN17057246, study PRJNA624740) | gut metagenome | biome: biome; isolation source: fecal sample | host: Bos grunniens | place: China: Xizang | collected 2019 | reverse complement strand
GTGCAGCAGAACTGCGCCAAGTACCGCGCATTCAATCCGAAGGCCTCTATCGGCCTCTGGACGGCCGACACAAAGACCTTTCGCAACCAGACGACCTTCGCCATGGTACAGTCGCTCACCGGCCACCTGGGAAGAATCCCGAAGCTGGACCTCATCATCGCCGACGAGGCCCATCACTGCGCGGCGCCGACCTGGAAGGCCATCATAGAGGCGGCCCGCGAGAAGAATCCCGACGTCATGCTTGCCGGCTTCACGGCCACGCCGTCGCGCTCAGATCGCAAGGGCCTGCGCAAGTTTTTCGACAACGTCTGCGACAACGTGACGATCCGCGAGCTCGTCAGTCTCGGCTTTCTCGTGCCCCCAAGGGCGTTCGTCATCGACACGGCCGGCACGCGTGAACGCCTCGCGCAGCTGCGCAACTGCTCCGACTTCGGCGAGCAGGGCGAGGTCGCCGACATCCTGAACACCGAGGCCGTAAATTCCGAGGTCATCCGCAACTGGCGCGAGCACGCCGACGGCCGCCCGACCGTCGTGTTTTGCTCCACCGTCGCCCACGCCGAGGACGTCGCCGAGGCCTTCCGAAATGCAGGAATCCCCGCTGCCTGCGTTCATGGCGGCATGTCGATGGAGCAGCGCAAGGCGACGCTCGATTCCATGACGACCGGCAAGATACAGGTCATCACGAACTGCATGATCTTGACCGAAGGCTGGGACTACCAGCCCGTTTCCTGCATTATCCTCCTGCGCCAGTGCTCGGACAAGAGCCCGCTCATCCAGATGGTCGGGCGCGGCCTGCGCACCGTTGACCAGAAGCAGCACCCGGGCGTCGTCAAGACCGACTGCGTCGTGATGGACTTCGGGCAGAGCCTGCTGATCCACGGCAACCTCATAGCCGACGCCGGCCTGGGGCCCGAGGACAGGGAACACGAGCCCGATCCGTCGATCGCCCAGACGAAGACATGCCCCACGGAATACACGACCGGCATGACGATCCGCTTCCCCGACAACGAGGGAAAATGCGGATGCGGTGCCGAGGTGCCCGCGCAGGTCAGAACGTGCCCGCTCTGTGGCTTCCGTTTCGAGTCGCTTATTGAAAAGGAGACCCTGCAGCACGTCGACCTCACCGAGATGGACATCCTGGACGCCTCGCCCTTCCGGTACTGCGACCTTTTCGGCAACGGCGCCATCCTCATGGCCACAGGCTTCGAGGCCTGGGCGGGAATCATGACGACCGACGCCGGCGAAAGCTGGCACGCCATAGGCAAGAAGCGCACGGGCCGCGTCGAGGAGATCCTCATCGGCAGCCGTTTGCAGGCCATGGCCGCCGCGGACGACTACCTGCGCAACAACGAGACGGAGACGACCGCCACCAAAGCCCGCCGATGGCTGGACGATCCCGCGAGCACGAAGCAGATCAACCTGCTGAACACCATGGGGTACAACCTGCAGCCCGACCTGCTCGGCCAGACGGCCCTCTCGAAATACGCTGCGATGTGTCACCTGGGTTTCCAGTTCGACCGGCCGGCCATTGAGCGCGTGCTCGGGGTGGCGTCATGAAGGTACGCGACGGCGTCGCTCTGTGGAACGACATCAAGCTCTACAAATTGGACACGAAGCAGGTCGGCGAGATGAGCCTGCACGAGGTCGAGCTCCTGGCCGACCTGCTCTCGAAGCACGTCGAAAACGACGTCGCCCCGCACTTCGACGGTGACAATCTCGTCATCCCCTTCGGCGCCCCGCTCGAATGCCGCTGGTGGCAGCGGAAGATGACCGACAAGGAACGGTACGACCTTTATCTCGCTCTCGGCGTACCCGAGGACAAGCTCACGATGTACATGAGCGAACGCGCCATCGCGTTCGTGCGCGGCGAGGTGGACGTCAACGGTAAGCCGAAAGAGACGGAGAAGAGATGACGCCATCGAATGAAGACTGGTACACAGTGCCGGACTGTCCGGAATACTTTGTCAGCACGGAGGGCCGCGTCATCGGCCCGCTGCGAATGGTGCTCAAGCCGGTGCGTGGCACCTGGGTGACACTGCGCCATCGAAAAGGAAACTATATCAAGCGAAAGGTGCAGGATCTGCTGCAACAGAGCATGGTCCTCGGCGAGAAAGTGCGTGATCCGCACACCATCCCTCCCGCCGGCTTCGTCAAGATCGACGCATATCCGAATTACTACATCAATCCCGAGGGCCGCGTCTGGAGCGACATCAGCGGCAAGTGCATCCGATGGTCCCAGGAAAAGGGCAGCTCGTGCCCCTCTGTCTGGCTCTCCACGATAAGCTCATCCCGCCAGGTGAACGTGCTTCTTGAGATGGCCTTCGGCGAAGGCGCCGCCGAGTACGCAGGATTCCCGGCCCCGAGAAAGAACTGGCACGCGCGTGGTTATGCGGCCGAGGCCCACAAGGCGACGCGAGAAAAATCACCGCGGGAAAACCGCATGGTCAGGGGAAAACGCATGCCCGCCGGCTCCGTCGCTCCAAAACGCAAATGTCACGATTGCGGCAGGCCCACGCCCGACTATCGATGCGCGCATTGCCTGAGCAAATGGCGTGAAAAGTACGGCGTCTCGCCGAATGCGGACGGGGCATCTTTTGACGTTCTTAACTACGGCGGGACCTGTAGCCCAGGGGGAAGGCATGCCCATCAAGAGTAACTACGCATGGCGCAAGGAACACCACCTCTGCGTCCTTTGTGGAACGCGAAGCCCAGAAAAAGGGAAGCTGTTTTGCTGGTCCTGTAAAATGGCGCATCGTGACAAACGCGGCGTCGAGTACATACACCGCGTTGACAATGGCTTGTGCGGCTCATGTGGCAAGCCGCTCGACAGGAACGGTGCCATCTGTGAAGCCTGCCGCCTCAAGCGCAAGGAGGCCAACGTCGCACGGGTGGCGCGTCTCAAAGAGGCGGGGCTGTGCCCGATATGCGGCAAGCGTCCTATGTATGAGGGGTTGTCCTGCGCACTATGCCGCGACAAAAAACAGCGCGTTGAAAGCGCCAGAAAAGAAAGGAGAGCAGCGTGAAGGTTAAAGTTATTTCGGAGTACGGGCATGATGAAGCCCTTTTGGGTCTCGGTCTGTCATACGGCAAGACGAGCGATATGACGCTTCAGGATATGCAGGACAACACTAACGGCGTGAAGCTGAAACTACTTGAGACGGCGAAGAAGTTAGCCCCACGCGAGAACGCCCACAACAAGTTCCTGCGCTGCATTCAAGTCAATCTGGACGTGGATGCTCCAAGATATTGGTGGCAGGAAGCGTCAACATATAAGGTGGGTACGGTGGAACAATCGGAATCAACGATGCACACCATTACGAAGCGCGAATTCGTAGAGGCCGACTTTGAGCCGATGCATCACGTTGACCATATCCGCTACATGGTCACAATTCTCAATGAGTGGCGGGATGCGTACAACAAAGCCGTTGCTTCCGAGCAACTGAAAGTGGCAGACATGATATGGAAAAACATCATACAAGCCCTGCCGCACAGCTACCTTCAGCGACGTATCGTGACACTCAACTATCAGGTGCTCAGGACGATGCTACGGCAACGTAAAGGCCACAAGCTCGGTGAGTGGGCGATCTTCCGCAAGGCTATCATGGATGGCGTGAAGTACCCAGAATTTCTGGCCGGTATAGACTAACATTTCCCCGTGCAGGAGCCCCATCAATCTTAGCGGCAGGGGATGAAAGCCGCATGGCAAAGACAAGTTTGAAAAGCGTAAACACATCTCTTGCACGGGGATTTTTTGGAGCACAACAATGCAGCTTGAACGTAACGACGATTGGTTTGTAAAGGCCGCCCTTGATGACATCCAAGCGGGTCTCGACCTGATAAACCTGCCACTTAAGGAACAGGACAGGCCATACACAATGGTTAGCGCACTTGAGGAAGTGCGAGAACGGCTACGGTCGGCGAAATACATATTGCGAGAAGTGATAGGGGAAAAGAAATGACTGACGCCGAAGATACTCATATACAGGAGAAAAAACCAATGGAGCTGAAAGAATTTCTATGGTTTGGGTTGCTCTATTTTGCAGGCATCGCATATATTTTTACAATAGCACTTACAGGATATATCGATTCTAAGCGCATGAAGACTCATTACGCAATTCACCTAGATAATAAGCAGATTATCGAAAAGCAATTTGAAGATTTAATGGAGGTGCAAATAAAAACAATAATTGCTTTGGCAACGCAGAAATCCATGATTCTCGTTCAAGACCCCGAAACAGGCGGCTATACCTTGAGGGCTTTGGATACAGCCAGCAAAGAATATGTGAGGCAATTCATAGAAAAGAATTATGAGGCAATGGGCGGAAAGAAAAACAAGGAGAATAACAAATGAGCAGAATACTTGAAGGCGATTTGGTGAGGCATTTTAAAGGGAATCTCTATAAGGTATTATATTTTGCACGATATAGCGAAAATCATGATTTGCGCCTTGTCGTATATCAATCTCAAAAAACAGGTGAAATATGGGTACGTCCATACGATATGTTTGTGTCGGAAGTCGACAAGGTGAAATACCCAGACGTGCAGCAGAAATATCGGTTTGAAGTTGTTGAGGAGAAGCAATAATGAATTATATGTTTTTCATCGGAGAAGGCGCAGAGGTAGAAGGACTGATTGCAGAATGTCAAAAAATAATGAAAACCAGAAACGAAAAAATCATCGCATTACGTCAAAAATATAATGCGGATTATATCCTAGAACTTAGAGGTACGCCAACGCAACTTGGATTTAAGACTGTGCCTTCAGATTGGAAAAAGTGGTTGGCGAATAAGGAAGAATATACAGAGAATGAGGAAACTGTATATGTATTTACGCCACGACTGAACACCAATCGGGGGAAAGAACTCTATGCAGATATGACAGCCAAAGAGATGTGTTTCGACCCAAGTAAGTTTTTAATCGACAGAATTGGAGCGACTTATTCTGCCATAGAAGGAAATGTCATTGCAGATTCCGTTGCTGGATTCAACAAAAATATGCTTTTCGTCAAAATACCTGTAGGACGGCCGTTTTACGACACCAAGAAACAGCCGCAAAATCTACCATCATGGCTGCGCGAAGTAACTTTTACCGAATGGAACACTACATGGTCTAACCAAACAAAGCAGGAAAAACAACAATGACTGACGCCGAACTTTCAGCCCTTGAATCCGCAGCCCGTGCCGCAACGCCGGGGCCGTGGGAAGATTTAAGCAATCACCCAGACCATCTAAGAGGTGCAGTCAATAAGGGTGAAAAACACATTGCTCTATGTGGTTATTTGGACACATGGGAAGAAGAACGTCGCGTCACTTTGAAAGAAATGCTGGCAAACGCCGCCTACATAGCCGCCGCGAATCCAGCCGCAGTCCTCTCGCTGATTGCCAAACTGCGGCAGACGCGGGCCGAGCGGGATTGGATAGCGAGAAAATATACAGATGCGTTTAATGCGCTAGGCCGACCAGACCGAATGACTGTAGCAAAAGTGCTTACAATAGCTAAGGAGGCCATATGTCAGAAGAACTAAAGCCGTTCCAGCGCGTGCTGGTGCGGGATGATGAAAATCAAGAATGGAGAGCGAGTTTCTTTTCTAACGAATACAGGCATGGTGGTAAAAAGGCCTATGTTTGCACTGGTTTTACATGGGCCTTTTGCATCCCCTACGAAGGCAACGAGCATCTTCTCGGCACAACTGACAGCCCCACGCCGCCGGAGCCGGAGTTCAAGTGGGGTGACCATGTGGAAGTGCGAGATTGTGTAGGCCTTTGGTCGAGAGCTGTATTTCTTAGAAGGCGTGGCCCTAATTATGAAGTCATACATGATGGAGAAACACTTTCTCGTCTTTACTCATTTTGCCGCCACGCAGATTGGTAGGGGGAGAGGATGGTCGCTATCGGAGTTTCTGCATCTATCAAGCGACTTGGCAAAACTCTTGTCATAACGATGAAACTGCCAGACAAGCACAGCGTCTTGCAACTTACCAAGCCTATCAAAAATGGCGAGACGCAAGATGGCCTGTTGGTACTAGATTGGGGCCAGCTGACATTCATACCAAACGCCCCACCATTTGAGGTTCAAATGAAAATGATACGCGGGGGAAGAAGATGGAAGAAGTATTGAAGCCGTGCCCTTACTGTGCCAGTGATACCTGTGAATGCTTCCCCGTAAAAGACAGCATGTTTCAGGTGGCATGTTCTGAATGTTTTATGCGCGGTTCACGCTATGCATCACAGGATGAAGCTATCGCCGCATGGAACGCCCTGCCGCGCCGCTTGCGGTGGACAAAAGAATGGCCACAAGACTATCATCCGGGACACTATTACCTTTTTTGTTTCCCTCCTTCAAAAACATCTATCTGTCGATATGTTGATGTCCCGCCAGATGAATTAAAATCAGAAATGATAAGAGATTGGCCACATCTTAGTCCACAACAGATAGAAAACATAGAATGGGCTGGCCCGATACCAGAGCCGGAGGCGTTTCAATGACATCCTATATCCTCGTCTTCATGTTCACTCTCGCGGACGGGCGGCAGATTCGCGCAACGCAGGAAGCCGTCCACCTCGAAGAATATCGGCCTGTCAAAACCCTCGCCGGATGCCAGAAAGTTGCGGATCTTCGCGAGGCTCGCATGAACGTGGGCTTCGCTGCCCATCCCGGCCTCGTCCAGACAGTTACTGTGACATGCACGCCTGCCACAAGGAGGCAAAGGAACAAACCATGAGCGATGATCGCCTTGCATATATCCGGCAGCTTGTTCAAAGCATAGACGCTGCCGAAGAAGAAAGCGCACGGCTCAAGGCCGAACTCCACGACATCCTTGAGCTGGACGGTTGCCCTAGAAAGACGCGCCGCGATATGCTATCCAAGTCGGCTAGGAAAGGCTTGTTCGCGGGACTGCGAAAGGAGGCGCAGAATCGTGAGCGTATCACAGCGTAAAAATGGCCGCTGGGCGGTCAAATACAAAACAAGGGATGGATGGAAGCAAAAGACTTTTCCTCCGTCCTGCGAGGCAGAGGCGAGGCAATTTGACGCAGATTGCCAATACGACGCGGCAGATAATTGCCGCATGACAGTTGTCGAAGCAGTGCTGGCATACCTCAAGGCCGTTCCTCATGCCGATCGCACTGTGGGGCTGTATGAAATGCTCGTGCTCGGTACTGACAGAAAAAACGGTCGCCATTTCAGTGGCCCCGCCGAACACTTGGCAGATCGTTACACAGACACGTTGACGAGACGCGATCTTGAGAGCGTTCGGGATATATGCCGAGACAGGCATATTGCTCCCGCGACGATCAACCTGTACGTCAGTAAGATCAAGGCGGCACTTAATTGGTGCGCCGAACAAGACCTGATCGCGAGCAACCCGTGGGGCAAGTATCGTCAACTTCCCGCAACCCACAAAAGCCGGAAGGGCGAGCTTGAGGACTTTCGGCTAATCTATGAAGCGATGCCCGAATGGATGCAGTGGGCGTGTCGTACCACAATGGCATTGTGCCTGCGTCCCGGTCTGTCAGAGCTTTTCAGCCTGCGCTGGTCGGCGTTCGATTGGCGACAAAAAACGGTGAGCGTCTGGATGCCTAAAGTACAACGGACAAAAACGGTATTCCCTCCGAATGCGTATCTTGCTGAGGCATGGGAACGCTATCAGACAGACACAGCGAAAGGTGAGCAACTCGTTTGTCGTAGCGCAACGGGGCGCGAATTACGGGCTATGTCCGTCTGGCGTAGAGGATGGTGCCGCGCTTGTGAGAAGGCCGGAAAAGTGATGCCGCCATACGCCATGCGACATATAGCGGCATCAGAAATGCTTGCCGGTGGGGCTGATCTTGCGGCGGTCAGCGCCCAGCTCGGACATAAGTCACTGCAAACGACTGCGTCCTTTTATACACACGCTTTGACACGAGCGCAACGGCAAGCTGCGGAATCCATACCGACGTGCACCAATTTGGTGCGCATTGGTGCGGATATTGAGAAGCAACCTTTTGATATTCCATGAGAACAGCCTAAAAACGCCGCTTCAAGGCAAAGCGTGAAAGGTTATTTAATTTCATGATGTTACAGTAAACTCGCACCAAAACATATTGGTGCACGCCCTCGAACAAGCCTTTCCTTCCCACCTTATTTCGGCAGTCTTGCATCCAGCTCTGCCGCCATCGTTCTGAGATTGACCATCAGGATCTTCGCGTCAGTCTCGTCCATCGCCGCCGTCGTATGTCGCCACGGCAACGCAATCCACCACTTGTTTTTCCAGCACGTCCATGCGTAGGCTTTGCCGCCGTTTGTGGCCAGAAGCCCTTTGCATACGCCCGGTATCCACGTCGAGAGCCGTAGCAGGCCGCGTATGCCCTCGTCGTTCCATGCCTGCCCGATGTGGTCGCACATGTCGGCTATCATCTGCCTCAGCGGTCGCCAGAACGAGTCCTGCCAGAACACGCAGCCCACGGCATCGATGCGACCGCCCTTGTGCGCCCATGAGCCGAAGTTACGTACCGTGAAGCGGTCGGGCTGGCCCCAGTTTTTGATGAGGCATCCGTGCATCATGACTTGCATCCCGTCCTGTACTTCGGGGCCGCGGCGTCCGAAATCCTCAAGGATGCAGTCGATGAATTCGACTCGCTTGCCGGTCTCGACGGGCACCTTGTCATCGTTGCCAGAACCGCACAGGACGAGCTTGCCCGCCCCGCGAATCCAGCACCGCTTATAGGTGGCAGCGGCTCCGTAAGTGACCGCCGTCGCTTCGTCCTGCTGGTCAAGGGGGACGTCGCTCATGTCGATGATGCAATCCTCCACGAGGTAGCTCTCCCCCTCCTTGTACATCCCAAGGCCATCGTCGCCCGTGAACTCCGGCCCTAGCTGACCGGGGCGCGTGATGCGCACGTCCTTGATGCTACGCATCTCCGGCCTCTGAATCAGCATCAGACTCGGTGGGCACGTCGGCCTCGATGACTTCCTCCGTCTCCTCGACTTCCGGTTCCTCGCCCGGCTTCACTGGCCACGGAATAGTACCGTCTATCCACGGAGCACCCTCTTGTTCTGGAAGGTCGCGCAGGACTTGCCTGTATTCCTTGATGGCCTTGAGGTCGGCCTTGGCTATCGGATAGTCCGGCATGAGCAGATAGTCGGTCTCAGCCAGCCGCTTGTCACGCTCAGCACGGAGGGCGACGAAAGCCTCGGCCTCGACTTCGGACTGCGGTTTGACCGGGGCTTCGTCGGCTTTATACAGCTTGCCGTCATAGCCGCGTACTACTTCGTAGTCCACTTTGACCATGCCGGGCGCAGGCCATGTAGCAGAGGCGGCGATGGTGTTGTCGGGATTATATCTTACGTACATGATGTTTCTCCTTTAGGATGCAGAGCCGTTGGCGTAGACAAAACGCAAAACAGGAGTTCCTGTTATTCCTGCATAAGAAACGGTAACAGAACTACTTTTTTTGACCGGCATAATTAAGTCACCGCCATACGCAGAGTATGCCGGGGCAGCAACTTTCAGTTTATTACTCTCTAGTATCAAATATCCACTGCTGTTCAGCTGTGCACCAAACCACATCCACCCATCCGCCGGAGCCGTCACCGTCCCGCCACTCGCAGGCAGCGTCAAATCCTCATACTGCCCGCTCGGCATCGCGGCGTGGGCCATGCGGACATTGCCCGGAGCCGTCACGTTGCCGAGGTCTACATCGGCCTTGAGCTGCAAGTCTGCGGCAATCTCGTCGATGTCAGCGACAATCTGCGTCTTGGTGCGGTTGGCGACCACCATGTACACGAAGCCCTTGATCGCTTGCGGTTGCACGGTGTCGCTGTTGCCGTAGACAGAGGAGCTGAGGGAGGCGTCAAATGATACATCATGTCCACCAGAACCTGCTCCGTCAAAAAAATTTGATGTTGCTGGCGAACTATTTGTTGCATTAAACGCGCCTGTGGTATAACCGACAGGATTTAAGCCTGTACCATCAGACTTAAATGACCCCGTAATCCCCGGCAACCCCGCCTCAACCAGCTGCCCGACAGCCGTGGGGTCTACAGTGCCCTCCATGAAGCCCGTCACCTTGGGCAAGCGCAGCGTGTTGGCGACACTGTCATAGACGAAACAGCCGCAAGCCTTGTACTTGCTGACGGTGGCTTGCCATTCGGCTTCATCCATAAATCCAGCCTTGTGTGTACCAGACCACCAGCGAGAGCCGTTGATGTTGATGTACGAGCCGGAGAGGTCGATGGAGCCGAGGAAGGGATTTGTTTGAACAGTATTAGTAATTTCTTGCCCGAGCCATAACATCCTTCCAGAGTAAACGGCAGTTGATGACGATACTGTTATGTCTACAGTAAAAGCCGACCCATCTGTACTATATTCAACAGTATATGCAGTGCCTGTAAATTTAATTTTAATATAATAAGTGGTATTTGTTTGAACCGTGTATGTACCAGAAACGCCGCCGGTAATATCTCCAGAGGTTATGTTAGAAGAAAGGATTAAAAAGAATTTTGAATTAGTGACAAACATTTCAACCGGCGCATAATAACTATCTCCATTTACAATAGCCTGCGTCGTCGTCACATCCCCGCCAGTGGTGATCTTGAACACCATCTCCCACGGGCTGCTACCGGGCGAGAAGGCGTAGGGCAGCTTGGCATAGCTCGACGTGGTAAAGCCGCTCAACACGTTGTCCACATCAGCGAGGTTGCCCACCTTGTAGACGTTGGAGCTGTTGGGCTGGTTCTCGATGAGGCCAGCGACGTATGACACGAAGTCAGCATACATCCCGCTGCCGGACAGCAGCGTGCCATCGACAAGGTGCAAGCTCGCGTCCTCGATGGGCAGCATGGAGTACACCAGCTCGCCAGGGTTGCGCTTGGCACCGTACAAGTCCTCCATCGGAATCCAATACGTCTGCGTCGAGTCGTTCACCGGGTCCTGGGGCGCGGTAGAGGGACCGCTTGCCTGGAGTGCGGAATAGAGCTTATCGTTCGAACCCATGACCATCGCGTTGACGGAGTAATCCACCAGCGGGGACCATGAGAGGATGCCCTGGGACTCCAGCTCTTTGAGCAGTTTCGTCGCTGCCCATAATTCTTGATTCCAGACTGCGCTGTCACCGATGGAGCCATACTGCTGGCCCTCGTTGGCCTCTGCCTCGGTCATGGCATCATTGCGGTAGGAAATGCCTGTCACGGGCGGCTGCGGTATGGTTGTCAGTGCATTCTCAGCCCAGACGCCGGGGAGCTTCATATTTCTGTTTGTCGCCATGTCATATCTCCTTTAGGCGGTTATGCCCCACCGCCCTTCGTCCCAGCGGTGCGGGGTGTCTACGTCAAAAATAAACGCCGGTTCCTTGATGAAAAACACCTTGCTTTCCAGCGAGAGCGTGGCCGGATATGGCATCCGATAGTCGTCGTCCACCGTCATGGTGTTTTCCCTGTGCAGGAGGTTGTAGAGCAGCACCTTGTCTGTGCCGTCCTGCACCACGAGCTGGACCTCGTTCGGGCCCTTCTTGATGTAGCTCACATCCACGTCGAACATGGTGCGGATCAGGTACAGCAGCTCGGGGATGGATGCGCAAAGCGTGTGGTTCTTGATGATACGGGCGATGATCTGCTGCCTGAATTGCGAGTCTGTGGCCGTGGCGTTCGTATTGAGCGGGGCACCCGTTACCCACCATGGCAGCTGGTCGAAGCCCTGGCCGCTGGTGTCGAACTTGAACCAGACGTCTTCGCTGTATTCGATGGTCGTGCGAGGCTGGCCCACAATGCGCCCCAGGGCGTCCAGGTTGACGCCCGAGGCTGTCACCACAGTGCGAGCCTTTTCAACGTCTATGGCCGCGTCATAGAGCTCCTGCACCTGCCTGAGAAAGGTGGCCGCAAATTCCCTGACGGTGCATTTGTTGAGGAATACGGATAGCAGACGCCCCAGACCTTCGCCAAAGAGGTCGCGCTCGTATCCGCTGAAATCCACGGTCAACGATGTCAGATTCGCGCCCATTTTTACGGCTCCTGATCCTCGCCGCCGAATGTGACGGTGATGTCCATGTTGGCGGCGTCAAAGGTGGCGAGCTGATTGTAGGCGATCACGACATCCTGCTCGGCCACCGTGCCCGCGGAAAGCCCGATCTCAAGACTGAGGATACGGAAGCCTGGGACAGAGTTGATCGGCGTGAAGAGGCGCGTCCTCACCACGTCCGCGCCAGGCGGGAATCCGCTGTCGTTGCCGATGCTATATCTGGCGTAGTCGATGATGGCCTGCGCAATCTGCGCGGGGCCGTCCGAGGGGTAGACGGTCGTGTCATAGACCTCGATGGAAAGGGCGATGTAGATGGGTACGCCCTCGGGCCGCGAGAAGGATATGGGGTACTGGATGCCCTGGGCGTCCGAGAACGTCACCGTCGTCGTGCCGTAGCCGATCTGGCCCGTGGGCAGGCGGTAGAAAAGGGCGTTCGCCACATCGGTGTCGTCACCGCCCTCGACGATGGCCGCGACCTCCTTGAACGGGATTCCCCGAGCGTCCGCGGGGTATGTGTCCGAATTCTGGTACACGCGGGCATACGTCACGCCATCCGTATTGATGAGCGCCGCATAGATGGCCTCTATCTGCCGGTAGCTCGTCAGGGACGTGCTCTGCTGCTGGCGCGCCCGCAATTCCTCGTCCGATTCCTCTGCGGAACCGACAAGGATGGTGCTCGTGTTCTGGACGCCGTTCCATCCGTTCTGAGGTTGCTGAATTGTGTTGACACTGTAAAGCGCAGGGTCGTTCGGCCCGTACTCCGTGCATGTGGCCGTGGTGCTCGCCGTCACGATGGTGTTCGGCGTGCCGTCAAGATAGACATCATCGTCCAGCGCATAGGCCGGCGAGCCTTCCTGCGGGCTGATAAGCGCCCCCTGCTGGATGAGCGTGCCGACCGTGCCCGTCACCTGTACGGCGATCTGCGTATAGGTGCCCTTCTTGCGCGTGATGGCGTTCAGCTGTACCGTTCCCGATTGCCCTGCACCGCTGTTCATCTGCGGGTCGAACTGCGCATACGCGTCGGCCAGCGCGCCCCAGGCGATCTCCATTTCACCGGCGAAGATGCCCACAATCTGCATGAGCAGAGCGTCGTCCTCGACATTGATAAAGGGGTATTCCCCCGTTTTCGGGTCCTGAATCGCCTGCAGGTCGGCAACAATATCGTTGCGGATCTCGCTCAGTGTTTTGGGCGTAAAGCCCTGTGCGGATATCCCTGCCATGTCATGCCCCCCATTGGACGGAAATGCTGTTATTCGCCATGTCTGCGGTCAGGTTGAATTCCTGCACGGCGCCGGACGAGAGCAGCGCCTTGACGTTGACCGTGTAGGCCCGCGTGCCGCCAGCATAGAGCGACCGGAAATAGAGTATCTGACTCACGCCGTCGGTGTCCGCGATGCAGCGCCGAAGCACGAGATCGATGTCATTGCGGCGGTTCGGCTTCGCGCCAAGGATGCCATAGCCGTCCTGGTACCAGGGCAAGCCGCTTTCCACGTTCAAAAACCACTCGCCGAGCTCCTTGTTCAGGCGAAGCCACAGGCGCTGTATGATCTCGTCGTCGCCCGTCACGATGCCGCCGGTCATCTGGTGCGTGAGCGGGTCAAGTGCAAAGTCCCAAGCCATAGCCGCTCCTTATTTGTCAGGCTCGCCGGTGCTTCCACCGCCCGGCTGGACGCCCGTGTGCGTATTGAGTACCACGCCATCCTTGTCGATGAAGGTGCCATTGGTACTGGTAAAGTTGCCTGTCACGTTGTTTTCGGACTCGCTGAGATTGAGATTTGACGACTGCATCGTGATCGTGTTTGCCTTCACGTTGAACGGCCCTGGGGTTTCAAGATTGACCGCGCCTTCCTGCATCGTGAGCGTTGCCTGCCCGTCGGTCACTTTGATGCCGTCATTCCCGAGCGAGAGATATATCTTTCGCTCTTTGTCCCGCACCTCGACATGCTCGAGGTCATACGAGGGCAGGGCCGCGGCATTGACACTGCAGCCAGGTATGAGGATGCCATCAGTCAAAGAATGTGCTCGCGCGTCCGAAACGTCTGCCGAACCGCCAAAGGGCGGGGCAGTCGGAGCGCCGCCGTTGCTATTCAGAAAATTGTCCGTTCCTCTGTCGGGGATGATAAGCAAGCCGGTGTCCC
>JAEIGA010010361.1_pt1 | contig 14131 bp, 19 predicted proteins | sample 9270691 | NCBI WGS metagenome assembly JAEIGA01 (sample SAMN17057246, study PRJNA624740) | gut metagenome | biome: biome; isolation source: fecal sample | host: Bos grunniens | place: China: Xizang | collected 2019 | reverse complement strand
GGCGATGACGTTGTTTTCGACAAGTCAGCGTGGGATGGGTACAAGTACAAGGTCAACTACGTTGTAAAGCCACACGGCGGTCTCTCCGATACGAGAAACTACGGGATCGAACACGGTGACAGCGAGTACGTCATGTTCTGCGATTCGGACGATGGCTTTGTAAACAACTACGGTCTGCATCTGGTTTTCAGCGCAATCCAGGAAGGGTTTGACTTCCTGCACAGTTCGTTTATCGAGGAACAGCCGCAAGACGGCGGTTGGAAAATCTATCGCCGGGACAAGGACATTGTTTTCGTACACGGAAAGTGCTACAGACGGCAGTTCCTTTTGGATAAGAACATCCGCTTTGACACGGATATGTGGTTTTCCGAGGATAGCGTCTTTAACAAGATCGCCTACCACGAGGCCGAGAAGCGCAAGGAAATCACCACTCCGTTTTATCTGTGGGCTTGGCACGATGGGTCCACGGTACGGAAGGATCGGGAAACCCTCGTCCTCCGTGAGTATGAACAGGTAATCAAGATGCGTCTGAAAATCTGCGAACAACTCAAGGCAAGAGGTTTTGAGGAAGAGTTCAAAGAGGCGGTATGCAAGACGTTCTTTGATTGCTTTTACGACTTCAACGAACCCGTGTTTCTGGAAAAGAAGCACAAGGCATGGCGGGACAACGCCGAAAAGCAGTTCAAAAAGTTTTATGTAAAGTACAAAGGCGTTTTTTGGGAGTGTGATTCGGCGCAGATCGCAAAGATCATGATGCAATCCCGCATGAGTGCTTATGAATCCGGGCTTCGCATGGAAGTAACCGATATGAAATCCTGGCTGATCCACATCCGCAGAGATGTGAGCATATAGCGGCGGTAGAGAAATCGCCATACAAAATTCGCATGACTTGGGAGATCAAGTATAAAAGCGCAACTATAGCCGCTAAAGAAAGCGGGGTAAAAATTTTGCAAAGGAGATTGAATCATGGCAGACGAGATCATGGAACCGACTGAGGACATCGAATCCCTCAAATCCGAACTGGAACGGCTCAAGGCCGAGAACGGGAAACTGAAAAATGCTCAGTCCAATGCATCCGCAGACGCTAGTAAGTACAAGAAAGCACTTGCCGAGCGGATGACGGAACAGGAAAAGGCCGCAGCCGAAACGAAGGAACTGATCGACAACCTCAAGGCCGAAAACGAACGCATGAGGCGTGAAACCGAGGTAGCGGCGAGAACAGCCGCCTATGTTGGCCTTGGTTTCGATGAAGAAAACGCGAAGAAAGCAGCCGAGGCATACGGAACGGACCATGACGGGTTTACTGCCGCGTTCAAGTCTTTTCTCACGGCGCACGACAAGGCGATTATTGCCGACCAGATGCGCTCCACCCCTCGCCCCGGAACCGGGGCCGTAGAAACGACTGTCACCAAAGAGCAGTTCGACAAGATGACTTATGCCGAACGTGTGAAGCTCTACGAGGAACAGCCGGAAGTCTACAAAAAACTAAATGAATAAAGGAGATATGAGTTATGGCTCAGACCAAACTTGCCAACATCGTTAATCCCGAAGTTATGGCAGACATGATCGACAAGAAACTTGTCGATGCCATCAAGTTTGCCCCTCTCGCCACTGTGGACACCACGCTCCAGGGCCAGCCCGGTAGCACTATTTGGCTCCCCTCCTGGAACTATGTGGGCGATGCCGCCACTCTGAACGAAGGCGTTTCCCTCACCCCGTCCCTGCTGTCTGCGGGTAAGGTGAGTGCTACTATCCACAAGGTTGCCAAGGGCATCGAACTGACTGACGAGGCCGTTCTCAGCGGCTTTGGCGATCCTCTTGGCGAGGCCGCTTCTCAGCTTGCTCTTGCCATCGGCTCTGCCGTTGACAACGAAACCCTGTCCATCCTGCATGGCATTACCGGCACGATGGCTTATTCCACCACCAACAACACCACCCTCCCCACCGCATCCGACATCGTTTCCGCTCTGGAACTGTTCGGTGAGGATATCGATGGCCCCACCGTGGCGGTTGTTTCCCCGGCTGTTTACACCGCCATGCGTACCACCGTTGGCGATACCTGGATTCCCGCTTCTGAGATCGCCGCTGGCATCGCCGTGAAGGGCGTTGTTGGCGAGTTCCAGGGCTGCCAGGTTATGGTGTCCAACAAGCTCAAGAGTTCTGCCGCTGGTGCTGGTGACATCTATCTGGTGAAGCCCGGTGCGCTGCGTATCTTCCTCAAGCGCGACACGCTTGTCGAGTATGACCGAGACATCTACTCCTTCGTCACGAAGATGTCTGCGTCCAAGCACTTTGTGAGCTATCTGTACGACGCTTCCAAAGTTATCCGCATCTACCAGCCCGCGTAATTGAAAGGAAGGGTACTGACCTATGACGAGAGATGAAAAGCTCGAAATGCTTAATACGCTGTTGGATGGGTCCGTACCGTCCGATGAGAAACTAGAGGCTTATCTTACTCTGGCGGGGACCGAGATCATCCAGTGGATGTATCACCTTGTAGGTGTCCCGGAGAACGCAGAGGTTCCCGCCAAGTACGATGTCACCCAAGTCTACGCCGTGGTAGCGGGATTCACGCACGAGGGTTCCGAGGGCCAAAAGGCTCATAACGAGAACGGCATCAACCGTACATTTGAGTATGCGGATATGTTGGACTACATTCATCAAAACGTTTTGGCTATCGTCCGAGTGGGGGCGATCTCATGAGAACGCTTACCCGGAACAAGCGTCCGTTTTGGTTCTGTCTGTACGAAGATAAAATCCCCATCATTGACGAGTACGGCAACGAAACGTCCGAATACATCATCCGATACGGCACTCCCACGAAAATGTCTGCGAACATCTCCCCGGCTTCGGGGTACGCACAGACGGAGCAGTTCGGGTCTTTGGATAACTACGACAAGGTTATTGTCACCGATTGGGTTGAATGTCCAATAGACGAACTTTCCGTCCTGTTCATCGACAAGGCCGTTGAATATGGCGAGGCCGTCACCATCGACTATGAGGAATCGGAAACCGTTCTTGGCGATGATACGGCAACTCCCGTTACAGTCGAAGTCCCGCTTTACAACTACGTTGTCGTAAGGGTGGCAAGAAGCATCAACTCCGTATCTATTGCTGTCCGAAAGGTTGATGTGTCGTGAGACAAATCACCGTTGACCTGTCCAGTGCGGGGATCGAAAAAGCGATTCAAGAGCTTGACAGGTTAAGGATAGAGCTTGACGAAAAGGCGCAGATACTTGTGGACCGTCTGGCAGACGAGGGCGTGTATGTCGCTCAGTTCTACTTTGATATGGGCGTATATGACGGTCCGAAGGATGTAAAGGTCTACAAGGAGCCGAGAGGCGATAAATGCGTAGCCGTGGTAGCGGTTGGCGAGGCGGTTTTGTTTCTGGAATATGGTGCTGGTTTCTACATGGGTTACGGGCATCCCGAACCAGAAGGGTACGGACCCGGCACATATCCCGGCAAAGGGCATTGGGACGATCCAAAAGGCTGGTATCTGCCGAAAGAGAAACAGGCGGCTGCCGGAACGGACCACTCCCTAGGCAACCCGCCAACCGCAGCTATGTATAACGCCCGTAAGGAGATTGAACAGAAAATCGAGCAGATTGCCGCAGAGGTATTCCGATGATTAATGTTTTTAACAAAGTTTTTACCGATATCGCAAATCCAGTCCGAGAGGCGTTCCCCGGCGCAAAGGTGCAAGGGGAGCGTATTGCGGCCCCTACCGAATTCCCATGTGTGACCGTGGTAGAGGCCGACAACTACGAGGATGCGCGATACCGGGACAACTCCCTTACGGAACGTGTCACGGCTCTTATGTATGAAATCACCGTGTTCTCCAACAAACTTGGCGGCAAGAGAGCGGAGTGCATCGAAATCCTGCAAATCATCGATGACGTGATGAAACGAAAAAACGCGACCAGAATCGCCCGGATCGAGGGCCATTTTGACCGCGAAGGAAAAATTTACATGGTAACAGCTAGGTACAACGTCAAGACGGACGGGACCTACTGGTACACATTCTAACGAAAGGAAGATAGGAAATATGGCGGCTAATACCTCCCCCATGAACACTTACATGACGTTCCTCATGTATAAGCCGAGTGCCAGTTCCGACTATTCGGAGCTGCTTCCCATCAAGGATTACCCGGATTTCCTCAATGACATCAACACCATTGATGTTACCAACCTTGAGCAGTCCATGCACACCTATATTCTTGGGCTGGCTGACACTGGCGGCGACATGACCTTTACTGCCAACTACATCAAGAGCGACTACAGCGCGGTCAAGGCTCTGGAAGGTAGCATTCAGGACGTTGCTCTGTGGTTTGGCGGTACGGTGTCCAACACCACTGTTACCCCGACTGGCGATGACGGTAAGTGGTCCTTTAAGGGATATATCAAGGCTGGCATTGTCGGCAAGGGCGTGGACGAGGCCCGTGAGATGCAGATTCACGTTGCCCCGACCACTGACATGACTTTCGCCTAATATATTAATAAAGGTAGGGATTCAGAATGAAACAGATCGTTTTCACCATCGGAAACAAGGACTACACGCTTGAATATACTCTCCGTACTGCGGCTATGGCTGAGAGGAACGGACTGAACATACAGGAAATCGACACGAAACCGAGTGTCCAGATTCCCATTCTCGTGAATGGCGCATTTCAGCGACACCACAAAGGGATGACCCGCAAGCAGACCGATGAACTGTATGCGGAGATCAAGAAGAAGAATGACTTTATCGCGGCACTCGTGGAAATGTATGCCGATGCTGTGAATGCCCTTGTTGACACCGAGGAAGATGACGAGGGAAACGCAAACTGGACCCTTACCTAAACGGCGGGGAACGGTCCGATACCGGGTGGGATGGCGGCAACGCCGCCCACCCTTTGTCGTTAATGGAGATTTTTGAGAGAGCCTGTCCGCACTATATGAGCTACGGGATGTCCTATGAACAGTATTGGGACGGTGACATATCCGCTCATAAGCAGTACAGAGAGGCGCACAAACTCCAAATATCCGAAATGAACACGGCGGCATGGCTCCACGGACGTTATGTGTATGACGCTTTGTGCGCTGTATCTCCCATCCTGCGTGCGTTCTCCAAAGCCAGACGGCCCGAAAAATACCCGGAGCCGTATGACTTGTTTGAGGACGAGCGCAAACGCAAAGAAGAGATAGAACAGCGCAAGCGTTACGAACGAATCAAGGAGAAGGTCGCTGAGTTTGCGGATCAATTTAATAAACGCAGAAAGGAGGTAGATGCCGATGGCTGAAATGAATGGCGTGGAATTTAAGATTAAGGTTTCTGCGGATGATGCGGCAAAAGCAACACAGAAGCTAACATCTGCTATGGGTGGGCTTAATAAGACGCTGAAAAGCACGTCCACGTCAAAGGCGACAACCGCTCTATCAAGGTTCAGTGCGTCTGCGAAGAAAGCGGCTAGGTCCATCTTGTCTATGCCGTTCAAACGGGCTGCGGAGAGTGCTGGAGGTTTCGCCACAAAACTCGGCTCTGTAGTGTCCTCATTCAAACGGGTCATGTTTTATCGCATGGTCCGTACCGTCATCCGTGAGATCGGGGACGCTTTCAAGTACGGCGTAAACAACCTTTACGCATGGTCCAACGCCCTTGGCGGTGAGTTTGCCGCAAGCATGGACAGAATCGCCACATCGTTTGCGTACTTCAAAAACTCTGTTGGTGCGGCGGTGGCTCCGCTTATCAACGCATTAGCCCCGGCAATCGACTTCGTTATTGATAAGGCCGTTGCTCTGTTGAACGTAATCAATCAGCTTTTCGCAAGGCTTACTGGTGCGTCCTACTGGACACGGGCAACGAAACAGGCTCAGTCCTACGGCGGCGCAGTGAGTGACGCAGGAGGGGCCGCAACAGAGGCTTTGCGGTATCTTGCGCCGTTCGATGAACTGAACGTCCTTCCGTCCGACAGCAGCGGAGGTGGCGGCGGTGGCGGCGGCGGTTCCGGGGCTGGCGGTCTGTTTGAGGATATGGTCGAGTTCGATCAGGGAATTGCCGATTTCGCAGACCAGATACGGGCCGCAATCGAAGCTGGCGATTGGCAGGGCCTTGGTGAACTTCTTGGCGGCAAGCTGAACGAACTTGTTGACAAGGTTGATTGGGCAAAACTAGGCCAGAAGTTCGGGAAAGGCATCAACGCAATTATCAGCACCGAATACTGGACGCTTAAGGAAATCAACTTCACCAATATTGGAGACAGCATAGCAACGTTTGTTAACAATGCGCTTTCCAATATCGACTTTGATGTTGCTGGTCGGCTCCCGGTTAGAAAGTTCACCGCTGTAGTTGATACAATCATCGGTTTCCTTGGTGGCCTTGATTGGTGGCGCATTGGAGATTCTATCGGTTCTTTTGTCCGTGGCAGTTTGAGCGAGATCACAGAATGGTTCAACGACAAGGATTGGGAACAGATGGGGGAGGACCTTATCAATAACGTTGTTGCTCTATTCGATGGTCTGGACGTTGTAGAGTGCGCTAAATCGTTCGGGCGGTTCATGGAGGCCGTTATCAAGGCGGGATGGAACCTCGCCGTAGGAGCAATAACGGCAATCGGAGGCAAAATCTCCGAGGCTTTCCAGAACGCTTTTGAAAGCGAGGACGGCGTTAACTTCACCTATCTTGCAAACGGACAAGCGTTCCAGTTCGATTCAAGCGAGTGGCAGAACAGAGTAGAAAACGCTGTCACGGCATCGAACATAATTCTTGACGTAAAGGCAAACATTACCGATGTGAACGATGCCCTTACGGGGGATAAAAGGGTCATCGACAACATGACAAGCCGATTTTCGTCCGCACAAGACAATATTCCGTCTGGACAAAAAAATGTATCAACCGTTTCTAAGTTTACTTCTGCTCAAAACAAGCTAACCACCACTCAAAGCACCATCGCCACAAAAGCAAACTTCACGTCCTATAAAAAGGGGTTCGGTTCGTATGTCGATGCAAAAGCAAACCTCACCACATACAAAAAGGCATGGGGCAAATATATCGACACAAAGGCGAACCTCACTTCCTATTATCGTGACTGGACGGGTGGTCCGTGGATTGACACCAAGGCAAACTTGACGAATTACTACCGTGATTGGTCTGGCGCACCGTGGATTAATGCAAAGGCAAACATTACAAGTGCGTCTGCCAGTAGTGCAAACGGGATTGTCGTTGCTGGTGGTTTGACGCTTTATACCAAGGCTCTTGGTGGTGCGTTCTTCGGCGGCAAGTGGCACGACATTCCGCAGTACGCAAGCGGTACGCTGAACGCAGGAAGTATGTTCGTGGCTGGCGAGGCTGGCCCCGAATTGGTAGGCCACATCAACGGGCGTACAGAGGTCCTTAATGCCTCTCAGATTGCTTCGGCTATTGCGGCGGGTGTTTCGTCCGCAACGTACTACAGCGAAGCCCCGCAGATCGATGAAGAGGCCATGTATCGTGCGTTCATTCGGGCATTGAACGATTCCGACAGCGGAGATATCTACCTTGACGGTGACGTTTTGTACCGACACATGGTTTCCCGCAACAGACAGAACACCCGCATGACGGGCGTGAACGCATTTGCATAAGGGGGTGTAGACAATCAATCAGTTAGACACAAAAGGCTATTGGATGGTTGGCAACACGCATATCTACATCCCCTCCACGCCTTGCAAAATCGAACACAGCAACGTAACGGGATCAAGTACAGGCCGAGACGAAAGTGGGTATATGCACATCGATTGGCTCCGCAGAGACGTAAGAAAAGTGTATCTGACGTACAAAGCGATCACGGGAGCCGAGGTTGCAAATCTGCTTAGTTTAATGCAGGGCAAAGAATTTACCTTTACGTTTTTGGAAGATAATACGGTGTCCACTATGAACGCCTATGTAGGCGAATGCTCCTACGAATCGTACTCCTATGCTGACGGCTACATGGGCGGGGACAAGATTTACACCAATTTTTCCATGAACGTAATCGAGAAGTGAGGCAGCCATGACAAGTAAGATTCTCAATGGAACAACTGAAATCACGGGTATCAAATCCGTTGTCTACACGGAATCGGTCAACGCTGGCGATGGGCTTCGGCCCGGTGCTGTATGTGCGGCAAAGATTGACGTTGAGGTGTACGGGGCGCAATCTTCGGCTCCGTCTGCGGGGGATGCTCTGACCTACTATCAGGTCGATGAAAACGGAAACGAAACGCTCATTGGAACGTTCTATGCCGAACCGTCCATCCCCACCAGAAACACCTTCCACTTCACGGCCTACGATGCCGTAGCGAAACTTGACAAACCCTACTCCGAACGTCTGAACGCCATCCAAAACAATTTCCCCATGAGCATCTACGCTCTTGTAGCGGATGCCTGTTCCGTGGCTGGGGTCACACTAGGTTCTGCCTCGTGGCCCCTGTCCACGCAGACCGTAGAGGCTTTCTATGCGGATGTTACTTGTCGGAACATCTTGCAGTACGCCGCAGAGATCGCAGGAAGATTCGTTAGATGCAATTCCTCCGGGGACGTTATCTTTGACTGGTACACCACCGCCACAACTGGCATTAAACCCGGTGCTGACACTGGCTATGTGCCGTATAAGCAGGGCGGTTTGACCTACGACAACTACTCCGTTTTGACGTGCGATGCGGTGGCAATCAAACCAGCCGGGACCGAGGGCGCGGCTTACATCTATCCCACCACTTTTGGAACGGTCACAGCAACGGACCCGAACGGTGACGGTAACGTTATCCTGCAAAACCTTGTCGTGACGGATGACGGCAACGGCAACCTCTATCTGAGCGTGGGCGCAGAGGATGACGGCAACGGAAACGTGGAAATCACGGAATCCGCTTCTGCCTCCAACACGCTTATCCTGTCCGGGAACCTTTTGCTGACGAACGCAACCGAAGCGACATACATTGCGGCGGCGCAGAACATCTACAACGTCATGTCCTCTCTGCCGAGTTATCGTCACGCTACCGTTAATCTGTTTACGTTTCTGAACCCGTTTCGGGCAGGACAGTTTATCAGCGTCACGGACGCACAGGGCGTTTCCTTTACGTTCCCTGTCTTTGAAATGAAGGTCGAAGCGTCTGCGGCAACGCTCATGTCCTCTGGCAAAGAGAGCTACGACACGGATTCCGCGTCCACCGAGAAACAGCTTGCGAATCTGGCGAATAATATCGTGCAGATTGATAGGTTGAAAGTCGGGTATGCGGAGATTGAAGAGGCGGTGATCCACACGCTAGAGACAGAGGACATTACCGCGAAAAATCTAACCGTCATTGACGATAACGGGGATGTAGTCGCCACTTACAACGAGGACGTAATCATTGGACGTGAAGAAGAATCACATCTGTTCATGGACTATCACTCCTTGATGTTGGTAGCAAAAGGTGGGAACGCATATCTTGATATAAATGATATGCGGGATCGAAGCGGAGTTGCAACTGTTTTTGACAGCTTTACTGGTGATGGTACGACAAAAACGTTCCAGATGGAATATTCATTAAGTCAAGATGGAACGTCAACCGTAACCGTTGACAATGTTGAACTTGTTGTAGACGCTGATTATACAATTTCTGGCACGATATTAACGCTTGTATCAGCACCATCAGACGGGGCGCAAATAGATGTAGAGTATACAACATCGTCAAGCACCCTAAACTCGTTTACATTCGGTGGGAGGGACCCGTCTACAGTAGGTCCCATGAGTGTTTCTTTTGGGCTAAGAAATATTGCTAGCGGAGGGTATTCATCTGTTTTCGGATACCGATCATCTGCAACAGGGAAAAATAGCCACGCCGAAGGACAACGTACAAGTGCTAACGGCGATTTTAGCCATGCCGAGGGGATTGTTTCTTCCGCAAACGGAAATGCTAGTCATGCTGAGGGGGACTCCACAGAGGCAAGCGGGGCTAATAGTCACTCCGAGGGACGATACTCAGAGGCAAATGGCGATTTTAGTCACGCACAAAATATGTATACGATAGCTGACGGCGATGCTCAAACTACGCTTGGCAAATACAACGTTGCCGACACAACTTCTGCTGTAATTGTTGGAAACGGGACTTATAATAACGCTCGTTCCAACGCCCTAACCCTTGACTGGAACGGCAACGCTGTTCTGGCTGGCGGGCTAACGCTCAATGGCAACGTTGATATCCTGTCGGCACTGTTCTATTCCATCGGTGACACGTTCTCGATGGTCGGTCAAACATCTTTCGCCGGGGCTGTTACAGCCTCAAGCCAAACGATCTATTTGAACGTACCTGTTGACAAACTCTTGGATAACATCTCATCGATTTCTGTGACATCGCTAACGGGCGGCATCCGAGCCGTCAATGGGAACTATGTAAACGGCGTTACAGACGGGAATGAATGGGTGGGCCTCTCCGGGATCACGATATCTGCGGCAAAGGCCAGCGGAAGAAACGTCCGAGTTACAATCACAAGCACATCTGCCTTTACTTCTGGCGGTTCAACGCTGACGAACAACACACCGCTCACGCTTGTAGGAACCGTCACACTATCCTTTAGCTAAAGGAGAACACAATGAGCATAAAACTATCTGGCAACAAAATCCAAATGACCCGTGGCGATACTCTCCGTGTGAAGGTCAATCTCACACGAGACGGTGAGGCATACGAACCCGCACAGGGAGATTCCGTCCGATTTGCGATGCGTCCTGCGGGGCTTAATGCGGCTCAGACCGAGTACGCAAGTCCTATCTGCATCGACAAGCAGATCGACACTAGCACGATGGTCCTTGAGCTTGAGCCGTCCGACACGGCAGAGCTGGGTTTTGGGAAGTATGTCTACGACATTGAGGTCACGTTTGCGGACGGTGCGGTTGATACGCCTATTGCATCGGCCTCGCTGACGCTGACCCCGGAGGTGGCGACCAATGGAACTGATTAACGGAACGCTCAATGCCAGCCTGTCCACCATACAGACGATGAGCGGAAACCTCACCGTCCCGCAAGGTGGCGGCGGCGGTACTACCACGTTTGAGGACACGGGCAACGGCAATATCGTAATCACATCTACCACACTAACCGCCCACGACAACGGCGGCAACATCACAATCGAGGGGTGATAATATGGCAAACACACCACTAAAATCTTTAACCTTCCCGGACCTGAGCGATACATACACGATTCCCTATGACGCTTATGTCAAGCCCTCCGGCGGCATCCCGAAAGCAGACCTTGCCTCTGCGGTGCAGACCTCGCTTGGCAAAGCGGACACGGCGTTGCAGAGCGCACCCGTTACTTCTGTGAACGGTGCCACCGGCGCGGTGGTTCTGTCCATCCCGTCCACGGCGGCAGATGTGGGGGCTATCGCCGCTCCGTCCTCTCCCGCCAGTGGTGCGTTTCTGGTCTACAACGGCTCCGCATGGGTGGCGCAGACGCTGGCAACATGGCAGGGAGGTAGCTACTAATGGCAGTAGACAAACTGGTAGACAGCACCCAGCTTGACGCGGACCTGACCTCCGTTGCCAACGCCATCCGCACAAAAGGCGGGACGAGCGCAAGTCTGGCATTCCCTGCCGATTTTCTGACGGCTATTGCGGCGATCCCGACAGGCGGCGGTGGCTCTCAGACATACGGATTGATTCATTCCCTTGACATAGATTCACCTGTGAATGAGGTTGTTTTTTCCATCCCGGAGAGCGCACAGCTTCACCCCCTGTATTTGGTTGTTTCACTTACTTTGTCTGCATCGGATTGGATATATTGCCAAATGAATGGCGTGGGGAATCTGTATTCCGGAAAAACAGCCACTCTAAGCCAATCGTTTTGTTTTGTTGGGTTTCCCCAAATAACCGTTGACAATGTTACCATCCCTGGTACCGTTGGAGGCTATCTTGGTAACAACAACCTAAATAGACAGTCGGCGCAAACAACGAGGACAACTCCGTTTGATTCGGTTAAAATTTATGCATACACAAGCGACGTAACCTTCACCGGAACTATCGATGTATATGGGGTGATTACATGAAAATCTGCGATAACGGCATTATCCGAGACATGACGGAAGAAGAAATAGCCGAACTGGACAGAGAACGGTCAAGTCTTCCAAACCCTGCCGATTATGAAGAAGAACAGGACAAAGCGGAAGCCTATGACATTCTGACGGGGGTGAGCGAATGAAACCGCAGGACATAGCCAGACGGCTAAGACAGTACATCGAAAAAGCCGCCCTTTCCCTCCCGGATGAGGACGCACTGGAAGCGGTGGAGCTGTTTCCATCGTGGGCGGCAGACACGGCGTATGAGGCTGCTGTGCGTGTGCGCTACGGCGAAAAGCTCTATCGGTGCGAACAGGCGCACACATCCCAAGCCGACTGGACACCGCCCGACACTCCCGCCCTCTGGACGGAGGTTGCAAAGCCCGGAGAAATCCCCGTGTGGAAACAGCCCACGGGGGCGCAGGACGCTTACATGACCGGGGACAAGGTGCATTACCCCACAACTGATGATGCGGTGTATGTGTCCACGATGGACTATAACGTCTATGCGCCTGATGTTTACGGATGGGAGGAAGTTATATGACGAAATCCTTTTGGAAAGCGGCCCTTATTCGGGCCTTGCACACCATCGCTCAGACCGCTATTGCGGTTATCGGAACCGCCGCCGTGTTGGAAGAAGTCAACTGGCTTGCGGTGCTGTCTGCGTCTGCGCTGGCTGGCGTGGTGTCCATTCTCAAGTCTATTGCCGTTGGATTGCCTGAGTGTTCCGATGGCCCGGACGATGACATAGCGGGGGATGTGTGATGGCTAAGACAGCATCAGGCTTAGTAGCCTATTGTAAAGCACAGCTAGGCTTGCCGTACTGGTTCGGCACGTTCGGGAACACCGCAAGCGCCTCACTGTATCAGGCCAAAAAAGCGCAGTACCCGGGCTACTATACGGCATCCGACTTCCCCTCGCAGTACGGCAAGCGAGTTCACGATTGCGTGGGCCTTATCAAAGGCTATCGCTGGTCCAGCTCCCCAACGGCAACTCCCGTTTATAACTCGTCGCAGGACGTTAGCGTTTCTGGCCTGTACGCTCAGTGTTCCAAACGTGGCAAGCTCAGTTCCATGCCAAAAACACCCGGGACGTGTGTTTTCATGAGCAACATGAGCCATGTCGGAGTTTATATCGGGGATGGCTATGTCATTGAGGCGAGAGGCCATGCATACGGCGTGGTCAAGACCAAACTCTCCGAACGTGGCTGGGGACTGTGGGGACAGCCGAGCTGGATCAGCTACGACACCAAGACCGACACGACCTCCGTTGAGCGGCGAGGCATTGATGTAAGCCATGCGAACAAGTTAGTTGACTGGAAAAAGGTCAAAGCGGCTGGCATCCAGTTTGCGATGATCCGCGTCGGAGCTGGCGATTTTGAACGGGACGGACAGCTTCACGAGGATTCTCAGTTTAGGAACAATGTCAAGGGCGCAAGCGAAAACGGAATCCTTATCGGCTACTATTGGTTCTGTTACGCACGAACGGCGAACGAGGCGGAAAGAGAGGCCGACTTCTGCTGTGACCTTTTGGATAAATACGGAGCGAAACCTGACTTTCCCGTGGCGTTCGATTATGAGTACAGTAGCGAGGAAAAGGCCCCTCCGAAAGAGAGCATCGTCAAGATCGCAAAGGCGTGGTTGGAGAGGGTAAAAGCCCGTGGTTACTATGTGGCGAATTACACAAACCACGACTATCTCAGCCGTGGATTCAATCAGCTTGTCGGGACTTATGACCTCTGGTTAGCCGAGTGGAACAACAACGCCAAACCCTCTATCAACTGCGGAATCTGGCAGTACAGGTCCACGGGGAAAGTAGACGGCATCAGCGGAAACGTAGACCTTGATTGGTCCTACAAAGACTATCCAAAAATCATTGATGGCGGCGGTGACGAGCCGCAGGAGGAAACGTGTATGGCAGAGCTTGAGATCATCAAATCCGGGTCCAGCGGTTCCACGGTTCGGAGCTGGCAGACGCTTTTGAACTATTGGGGCAACCGCACTGGAAAGGGCTATTCCTGCGGCGATGTGGACGGGCAGTTTGGTTCCCGGACCGAGGCGGCAACACGGAAGTTCCAGACCACTTACAGATTGACCGCTGATGGCGTTGTC
>JAEIGA010010360.1_pt1 | contig 14131 bp, 11 predicted proteins | sample 9270691 | NCBI WGS metagenome assembly JAEIGA01 (sample SAMN17057246, study PRJNA624740) | gut metagenome | biome: biome; isolation source: fecal sample | host: Bos grunniens | place: China: Xizang | collected 2019 | reverse complement strand
CTGGATTTTAAATAGAATGTGATGTGTATATGCTGGAAGTCAATGATCTTTTGGAATTATTCGTTAATTTTGAAGGCACTAATTATTAACCACTAAATTAGGTTATGAGCATATTTGATATAGATGATAATATTAATGTCAAAATCGATAGAGACGTTAATTCAATAGATACATTTGAGAAGGTTATGCTGACTTGCGTTATGCCGGGGACTGTAAAGTGCGTAGGTGCTGCTCCAGATTTTGCAGATCGATTACGTAGTACTCTGGAAAAGGCTAAGCTGAGTCTATTACCCCATAAAGGTCGTAAGGTTATTCCGAAAGATTGTCGTGGGCTTAAGAAAGGAGATGCATTAGGATGGATAAGGGACATCTCAAAAGATGATAAGGATGTAATTGTTGTTCTTGAGAATGTTACCCAGATTCCTGAAGGAGATCCTGCCCTATATGATCCGAAACAATACGTTGAGAACATCCTCGTCCGATCATGGAAAAATAATGATATATATATCGATGATTATCATATTGATAGACGTAATCTCACTGTAATCCTTACCTGTCCTCCAGAAGATGAAGAACAATTAAGAGCAATTTGCTCAATGTGTTCTTATGCATGGGTGGGAGACATTGAGAAACAGATCGAGAGTAAATTAGCAGAATTATAGCTATGAGTGCAAAACAAGCAAAAAATGTGATTGTCCTTAATGCGATGTATGCAGGTAAATATCTCAACGATAATATGGGTCACGAAATTATAAACCTGTTCAAGACATCTAATTCAATTAAGATTGACAATGTTGAGTATAGGAATTTTATATATCTGAATCCGTATGGTAATTTTAATAAAGATTACGCAGGGGCAGTTTCAGATATGTTGATGGTTATTAGTGTCCCAAATGAAAATAGGTTTGAAGTTGTTGCTAAAGCGACTGGGTTGGTTGATGTGTTTAAGCCTGTCAAAGGATTTAATCCGACGTTAAAAGGTACAAAGACAGAAAGCCAACTTAAGGCTGAAGCTGAGGTTAATAATAACCAGGTTAAACTTATAGGCGACCTCGTTTATGGAGACATTAAATTAACCTCATTATTTAAGGATGACAAGCAGCAGGCGGTTTTTGTTACATATGCTGCGGCAGAAGTATGTAGACCTAAAAAGAGATTATTTATAGCGTTCGATAAAGGTGGCAAAAATTCATTCGTTGAGACTGATATGAGAGTTGAAGTTACGTTGATATCTCAGGATATTGGCCGACAACCTCAAAAACAGTATTTCGATAGATCTGATGAGGGTGAGAAGAAAGATGCAAAATTATTGGATAAGTTATTAACTGGTAAGTATTGGCTATCAACAAAAAAATCTACTTCTACTGTTTCTAAGGGTGAGGTATGTAAGTTGAGGAAAGATTCGTTAATAAATATCTGCAGGATAGAGGATAATGAGTTGGCCTTTTCTAATGCATTAGCATTTTATATACAACGATATCCACACTATTTCGCCGAACTTTTAGGATTTGATAAGGATAATTTCTCTATTGAACGTGAATGGAATCATATTGACATTTATATAAAATCGGGTGATAAAAGAATCATAGTTGAAAATAAGATTCATTCAGGAATAAACTATAATCAAGCAGATAAGGATTATAATGTTAAAATTACTGAAGGGGATAAAGAACGATCTCAATTATCTAGATATTGGGAGTCTGCTATAGAAGATGTTGGTAAGATCAATGAAGGGAATATAAGTGGATTTATCTTGTGTCCCGAATATAAACTTGCTGATTTAGAATCTGAAAAGTCATCAAAAACATCCGGAGAAAACTATACAATAATTTCATATAAGGATATTTGGGAAAAACTACGGAAGACACCAGAGTATAATGAAGATGGCAATTATAATTTCCGAGATTTTGTGGATGCCCTTTACAAGCATAGCCTTGACAGCGTGCCAATGGTTAAATATATAGAGATGAGAGACCAATTTATAACTCGTATCAACAATGCCTAAATACTTCACAAAATCAGCCTTTACAATGTCCTTGGAGTGTCCGAGGAGGCTGTACTATGCATACGACAAGGATGTTTATGCCAATCAGGATGCCGATGATGAGTTTCTGAGGTCGCTTGCTGAGGGTGGTTTTCAGGTCGGAGAATTTGCAAAGCTTTGTTATGGAATTGGAGCAGCAAATAATGTCAAGACACTGGAGCCGGCTGAGGCCGTCAGACAGACAAAGGAGCTGTTGAGTCAGGATAATGTGAATATTGCTGAGGCGGCTTTCCTTGTAGGTAATATGTTTGTCAGAGCTGATATCATTGAGAAGAAAGGTGATGTAATTAATCTGATCGAGGTTAAGGCGAAGTCCTGGAATCCATTGGAAGATGCCTTCGTTTCAAAGAATGGAAAGTCCACAAATAAGGCGATCCGTCCATATCTGTATGATGTCGCTTATCAGAAGTTTGTCATCGTACAGGCCTTGAAGGAGATGTTCCCTGAAAAGAATTTCAAGGTCAATGCTTTCCTGATGCTTGCGGACAAGTCTCGTAATGCTACAGTCAACGGACTGAACCAGCTGTTCAAGATAAAGACAGATTCAAAGGGAAAGTCATATGTTGAAGCTGCAGCCAATGCTGCGGAGGTTATTTCTAATATTCCTGTTGCAGATAGAGTGGTGAGACCGTTTGATGTTGATGATATCTGTGAGAGAATCATTGCCGGTGACTATGCAGAGCAGCAGGATCATGAATTTATGCTGGGCGGAGGATTTGTGAAGCATGTCGAGATAATGTCCAATGATTACTGTAACCACATAAAGACCGACTGCGTCATTGGTTCAAAGTGTTTCGCTTGCCCTTTTCATAGGAAAACAGATGATAGCTCAGACAAGCACGACGGATACTGCGAATGCTGGATCGAAAAAGCCGGGTTTGACCCATCTGCAACGACAAGACCTTTGATAAAGGAGATGTCCGGTCAGTATATCGGCACCAAAAGAGACGACTACATAAAAGAGAAGAAGTACTTCATGGAGGACCTGACTGATGCAGATTTGAAACGACATAGTGATAAATCTCATGAGGGTCTCGATCATTATGAAAGAAAGTGGCTCCATATCGGAGTTGCTACCGGAAATGAGGATGTACTGAAGGACTACAGAAGCAAGATGAACGGTGATGCGTATCTTGATGTTGCAGGTCTTAAGGATGAGATGAAGAACTGGAAATTCCCACTACATTTCATTGATTTCGAGACTAGTGCTGTGGCACTCCCCTTCTATGACAAGATGCGCCCATACGAGCAGATTGCCTTCCAGTTCTCGCATCATAGAGTGGATTTGAATGATGATGGGACCTATAAAGTCACTCATGCTGGACAGTTCATCAATACCACTCCAGGACATTTTCCGAACTTTGATTTCATCCGTGCACTGAAGGCGGAACTAGACAATGATGAAGGAACAATCTTCCGTTATTCGAACCATGAGAATACAATCCTTCGCGAAATCCACAGGCAGCTCGCGTCTCGTAATGAACCTGATAAAAAAGAACTTCAGGATTTCATAGATTCCATAACTCACCACGAAGAAGATAAGGTGAAGTATGTCGGTGAAAGGGATATGGTTGACCTTGCAGATGTGGTTTTGAAGTATTATTTCCATCCTTATATGAAGGGTAGTTATTCAATCAAGGTGGTCCTGCCCTCAGTGCAGAATTCTTCAGACTTCATCAAGGCAAAATACCTTGAGCCTGTTTATGGAACTCCTGAAATGCCGAGTCTAAACCATACCGAGCCAAAGGTATGGACTGTGTTTGGAGAAGACGGTTTGGTGAAGAGTCCATATAAACTACTACCTCCGATATCCTCTTACCTTGATACAGATATCGATCTGGATGACGTGGAACTTAAAGATAGCGAATCCGTTGCAAATGGTGGTGCAGCACTTGCAGCATACGCAAAGATGCAGTTCTCAGACGGAGCAATGTCTGAAGCTTTGGAAAAGGCTCTCTTGACTTACTGCGAGCTTGATACGCTTGCAATGGTCTTCATCTGGGAATATTTCTGGAGTGAATGTGACATGAACCCCGAAAGTTAGACAAAAAACTTTCGGGGTTCATGTCATAGCTGAGGGGCATTTTTAGTTTTATGTTGTTACTGAATTGTTACCAAGACCTCATTAAAAATTCGGTTCCATCCATAAAACCCCGCGATTTCACGGACGTCCCGGATCTGAAGTTTCTCCAGAGCAGAGCTGGCAGACAAGCCATCATCGACACCCACGTTGAAGGCATCAGCGAATACCTCACGTCTTATACCCGTCATCCCCAGCCTTTCACGGCTTCTAAAGAGTAAACTCCAATTCTAGTTCTCATTTTAAGTACTTATTATTTCTGTCTTTTATCATTTGATATTTGCTCCGACACAGGATGAGAGTCTGCTGCTGATAGACAGACCTCTGGTCTTCGGGAAGAGTCTGTGCTATTTCAGCCCTGACATCCAGCCATTTATTCCAGGCTACTCTCTCCGCTTCCAGCACTGCCGTTCTTTCCTCTATTGAATAGTCATCCTCGAGATAAGGAAGTTCCTTGATATACCTGTCATATTCATGGTTGACCATTTCAACTGTAAACTCTCCTGAACCATCATCCTGTGGAACAATCCCGTCAGACAGGTAGAACAGCATAGCTTCATGAACCAGTCGTCTCATGGTATACCTGTCCTTATTGAATGCCGCCCACCTCATCGGAGAAGATGACCCTTGGTATCCGCCTTTACCTACGATAAGATAATCATAAACAGCCGTAGATGCAGACATATAGTCTTCAAAAGCCTGTTCCTCAGTACGGAAAGCAGGGGCGATCTTAACCAGTTCCTTTTCAAGCATTCTGACAACGAATTCCTCCATATCCATTTCAAGCCATGCTCCTAAATTATAGTCCCACTGACTGTCCTTATCGTAATCAAGCAGACTGATGATCTGGCGATTCAAATAGTCGAACCTCTCTTTTGTTGAGTGAATGTATCCATGAGGAGGCATATATGATGAAAGCCTCCAAAGTGTAAAACCATCATTCTTGCAGTATGGATCACCTCCCTCACGATACCATAATGATATAAAGTCAGCAACTGCAGCCATCTGTTTTGAATCCTGGAAGTAGTTAGCCTTGCCATCACATGGGACATGCGTGGTATTACGACATATCTCGATCCACTCTATCGATTGACCGAGTCTTATGCTGGAGAACAGACAATAGGTATCCTTTGCGACAAGACCATCGTCGATATCGGCCCTTCGCCATTCCTGTCCTGCAGCAGTCTGTACAAAAGAGACTGCCGCAAGAAAAGTTGATAGAATCTTATAGATATAATTGTTCATAGCTAACTGTAAACCTTATTTTCATTATTTATTTATCGCAAGGATATAAGGATTATTCGATAAATTCCTGGATCGTGATATCCTCGTTTACTTCTGAGGTCCTCCAGTAGATATCCTCAATGATTTCGATCAGAGAGCGGCTTTCGGAATAGCGGAGATATGCAGGGTTAAGGTCACCGATGCGGCAGCGGTCAAGTGCATCAGCATCTTTGAGGATGGCCATCACATCGTATCCGTCATCTCCTGGTCTGGTCCATTCTTTTTGAGAATGCTGTATGACCGCTTGTTTAAGATATACTCGTTCCTCATCAGTCAGAGCATATTTTTCCCAAAGTTCACTGTATTTGTCAAAATGCCAGTTCACAGCATTCATGCCATGCTCATCGTCTTTATAGTCGTTGGTACGGCCAAGGTCGTGAATGTAAGCACCGCAGAAGGCAATAAGGCCGGCGCGGGGCATACGCAGACGCTGTGCAAGTAAAGCACAGGCAATCATGGTGCGGTATATGTGGCCAATACCGTGCAATGGCTCATGGACTGGTCTGGTGAACATGGAGTTGCTCAGAGGGAAATCCGCATGATTTACTCCGATGTATCGGAATGCTTCGAAGATATCTTCCTGTGTAATTTTATCCTTCAGGAATTCAAGCACTTCCTCGAAATCACCGCTGACCAGATCAAAAAGTTTGTACATGAGTTCAGGCTCCTGCATTTCAGGAATGTAGACAATTGTGCGTTTGCCCGAGCCTTTCATCCAGCCGGCTTCAGTATGCGCGCTGCGGCCGCAAGGAAGCACAAGCAGACATGTGTCGGCCCAGTTCAATGCATCAAGATCTGCCTGAAACTGAAGCTCTGAAGCCGGGTGCTTCAACCCCTCTCTGTATTCCGACACTCCCCACTTGTCAAAGTCAGGATCAAGGTTCTGCCACTTGAAACCGCCCTGTCCATGAGGCGGATTGCGGAAATCATACACCTTATGTCCTGCTTCCCTCAAGCGCTCAACCACCTCCGGATAATACTGGTTCCTCCAGCTGCTCGCTACATAAATCTTTGCCATGCTTCTCTCGTTTTTACCTTCTGAACACTGAATTATATTGAGTCAAAGTCTTCCAATCTGGTCCAATAGCTGACTAGTTCCTCTGGATGCGCATCACAAAACGCAACTTGATCCTCAAAAGACATGTCATCAAAATCTGCTGGCATCTTGTCCTTAAAGTCTGGTGCTATAATGACATATTCACAGAACCTTTTAAAATACTTCGCCTCAGCATCATTTTATTTGATGATTTTATCGTAAAGTTTCCTGCCCTCAGCACCTTCAATTGCAAAGTCAGTACTTCCCCAGTCGCTCATAATTTTTAAAGATTATTTTCTTTCTCTGGTTGTAATCTTCAAGACAGATCTGTCGTAGTCGATCTCAATCTTTCCAAGACGGTTCAGGACGGACTGTCCGAGAAGGAGAGGAGCATTGTTGGTCTCAACTACAGAAGCCCTTACATTCTCCAATACAAGTCCGCCGAATGTGATCTTCTTGATGTTCAGAACAGTTCCGATAGAAACGTCACCGTTGGCGTCTGTGTATCTCGCCTTACCAACTACATCATTAGGTGTCAGATATCCATTCTTGAACATGAATGTCGCCTCGACTCTGGAAATCGTCACGTCTGCAGCGCCAGTATCAAAGATGAAATGAAGCGGAAGCTCATTGACCGAGCACTTTACCTGAGTCACTCCTCCGATTCTTGTGAAAGGGACCTCGACAACTTTTTCCGTGTATTCAACCAGGGCAGTGTCTGTCGATTCTTCTTTCTTGGCTTCTTGCGGGAAATACTCGTCCATAAGCGCCTTGAATTTCTCAGTCTCTCTTATATTATCAATATCATCATCGACCATGATATGATGGTATTCCTTGTTTCCACGTTTGAGAGATTCCTCAAAATACTCAAGGGCCTTATCTACTTCACCCATCATGGAGTACATGCATGTCGCTTCGTAGCAAACGCCCTCTTCATCGCTTGTCTCAAGCATCTTGTCCATCCATTCGATTGCTTCATCATTCCTGCCAAGGTGCATGAGTGCATACATGGTCACCGATCCGTACTCTGGAACGGTATCCAGTTGAACAACTGTTTCAAAATCCTTTTTGGCCAGTTCACTTTCACCCTTAGCCAAGTACGCTGAACCCCTTGACAGGATTGCAGACGGGAATTCAGGCTGCAAGGTAATGGAAGTCGTATAATCTTCAACAGCGGCATCATATTCTTTCAAGGCATCCTTGAACCAAGCTCTCTTATAGTAGCCGTATGCATAATCCGGCACATTTTCCACATACTCGTCCATCACTTCAACGGCAGCTGTAATCTGTCCGGCTGAATAATAAATGTCTGCTTTATTCAAAAGGTACTTGTTTAACTCAGGTGCGAGAGCAATGGCCTTGTCAATGGCTTCAATTGCCGATGTCCAATCGCCCATTTCCTCGTAGCATGATGATATCCTATGATAGGTCAAATAATCCTCATCAAGCTTCGCTGATTTGGTGTAATGGGTAATCGCATCTTCGTATTTCTCAACCTCTTCATTGACAACGCCAAGACAATAAGGCCAATATGAATTATTGGAGTCGTTTACTGCCATTGCCTTCAGCTTTGCATTAATCTGCACAAACGCAGAATCTGCGAGCTCTATCATCAGACCAAACGCTTTGTCATCATAATCCAGTTCGAGCGCCTTGACGATGTCACTAGTCGCATCAATATACTTTTTCAAGCCAATGTATGCTTCAGCACGGAACGAATATCCCGACGTATAGTTTGGATATAATGCAACGACATTGTCAAGCAGATCTATTGCACTCTGATAATTTTCTCTCGCGATTTCATTTCTTCCCAAACCCATGACCGGCATCGGCGAATCCCCGTCGATTTCGCGCATTTTCTTATAGTCGGCATCAGCCAGGTCGTATTTTTCCTGCTCATAATAAATTTGAGCACGTTCCCAGAGGAAATCCCAACCGCTTGGTAGGTATGACAATGCAGTAGTATAATCTGCAAGCGCTTCATCATTCTTTGAAAGATCACGATAAATACCAGCGCGTTTATAGTAACATGTAGCTTTGTATTTCTTGTCCTTCTTAGGGATGTATTTCAAGGCTGTATTCACTGATGCCAGGGCCTTGCCATATTCTTCTTCATATTGATAAATATGAGCAAGATAAAGATGAGCGTATCCGTTCTCAGGATGCAATTCGATTTCTTTATCAAATGCCTCATGTGCCTTTTCGTAGTCTCTCCCCTCAATTGCTTCTATACCTTTGAGATAATTGTAAGATTCCAGGTACTTGCTCTTCTTCTGCGCATTGACTGATATTACAGACAGACACAAAAGCACGGCACAAACGAATAGACTTTTGTTTACTAAAGTTTTCATTGTCATTATATATTACCGATAATTATTGCACATTACTTTACAAAGTTACTCAATGTCTATTAGATATACAATCGCAATTTTACTATCTTTGCGTTCCAAATAAGGGAAATGCCACAGATACAATCGATACTTGGACACCTGGCTGGTTTCATTGCTTACGCGATCTTCGGATTCAACATCATCGTGTGCAAGGACCTTACAAGTGACGGACTGATTCCGCCGCTTGGAATCTTTACACTCAGGTCCCTGGGAGCCGGTGCGCTCTTCTGGCTGATTTCCCTTTTTATGCTTCGGGAGAAGGTAGACAGGAAGGACTTCCCTAAGATCTTCATTGCGTCCATGCTGGGATTCTTCACATGTCAGATCACGTTCCTGGTGGGTCTCCCCTACATCACCCCGATGGACTGCTCGATCATGACAGCCCTTGCCCCGATATATACCATGATTGTCGCGGCCATTGCGCTGAAGGAGCCGATCACATTCAAGAAGGCAGGAGGCGTTGCCATCAGCCTTGCGGGAGTCATATATCTGATCCTCAGCCGCAGTGCAATTGCCGGAGGCGCAGCTCAGACCACTCCGTTCGGCATCGTGATGATAGTATTCAACATCCTCAGCTTCTCGATGTACCTTGGCATATTCAAGCCACTGATAGCCAAGTATTCCGTCGTGACCTTCATGAAGTGGATCTTCCTGTTCTCCTTCTGCGTCGCAGCACCGTTCTCGGCCAAGGGACTGACAGAAGTAGACTGGGCTGGCATTCCTTCAGTTCAGTACGCTGAGCTGGCATATCTGATAATCTGTGCGACATTCATAACATATTTCCTGATTCCGGTAGCCCAGAAAAGGATACGCCCTACCATCATCAGCATGTACTCGTATGTGCAGCCGATAATCGCCATCTCCATCAGCATTGCAATCGGAATGGACATTCTGACCTGGCAGAAGGTTCTGGCTGCCGCGATGGTATTCGGAGGAGTAATCATAGTAAGTTACAGCAAAAGTGCAAAACAATAACATTATATAATCATGAAAAGAATTCTTTACATCATTGCGAGCATCTGCATCGCAGCATGCGCGCCAAAGAAAGCAGAAACGAAGCTTGTCGACCGTATGGTCCATGACCCGAACTACACGAATACGGAGACCATCCTCCATGTATGGAGCTGGGACTTCCCTACCATCACGGAGAACATGAAGCAGATCGCAGACGCGGGATTCACCATGATCCAGACATCTCCGGTCAACGCCTGCTTCAGCCCTGAGGGCGGTAACATCAAGATCCTTGACGAGAAGGAAGGCAACTGGTATCACTACTATCAGCCTACAGACTGGACTATCGGAAACAATATCGTAGGTACTGAGGAGGAGATGCAGATCATGCTCGACGAGGCAAAGAAATATGGCATCCGCGTGCTTGTGGACGTGCTTCCGAATCATACAGCGTTCAACATCGACCTCGTGACTGACGAATTCTACGCAGCAGTGGGTGGACGCGAGAAGATGTTCCATACACATGGTCTGGAGGGCATCAACGACTACAACGACCGCACACAGTGCACTCACCAGGGTGTCGGCGGACTTCCTGACGTAAACACAGAGAATCCCCTCTTCCAGAAGTACTACATGCAGTTCGTGAACAAGCTCATCAAGATGGGTGTGCGCGGTTTCCGTTATGATACAGCAAAGCACATCGGCGTGCATTCTGACCCGCTCGACACAGAGGCCGGCGTTACTGAGAACGACTTCTGGGATGTGGCTACAGGCCGCAAGGAAGTGCTTGGAGTATCACTCTGCATTCCTTATGACAGCCTTTTCGTATATGGTGAGGTCCTTCAGGACAGAAACGTTCCTGAGGAGGAGTATGCAAGTTATTTCGGACAGACAGCTTCGAGCTATGGTCATGTGCTCCGCGAGGTTCTCTGGCACAGAAGCGCAAAGGGACATAACCTCCTTGACTGGTGCCATCGTGCTGCTCCAGAGTACCTTACTACATGGGTAGAGAGCCACGACACATACTGCAACGCAAATGAGAGTGCAGGCCTGACTGACGCCCAGATCCGCACAGGATGGGTATTCCTTACAGCACGTCAGAACGGTACACCGCTCTTCTACAGCCGTCCGATGAACTCAACTCGTGAGAACTACTTCGGCGACAACCTCCTCGGAGCACGCGGAAACGATGAGTTCTTCCACCCTGAGGTTGTGGCAGTGAACAAGTTCCGCCAGGCAATGGAAGGCCAGGTCGAGAATGTACAGATCTCTGAGGATGGAGAAGTTGTTGTCATCAGCCGTGGTGACAAGGGTGCTGCAGTGATCAACTTTGCTCTGGATGTCAATGATTTTGAACTCCCGACCGGTCTTGCTGACGGCACATACACTGATCAGGTTTACGGAACATCATTCGTTGTTGAGAACGGTGTGCTTAAGGGTAGCGTTCAGCCTGAAACAACTTACATCATTGTAAAATAACCATAGCCGGACAGTTTCGACTATCCATATATCATCGTCCCGGAATCCGTACGGTTTTCGGGACGATGTTGTTTATGCTCGCGACGCAGGTTTTTGGGAGGTTTTGCTTGCGTCGCTGGAAGCAAATGTTTATATTTGTGTGCATCTCAATTTAATATTCCCATGAAAAGATTCATTACATCACTGATCCTCATTGCGACCTGCTGTATTTCTTTTGCACAGCATGACATAACCCCTGTTGACTGGAAGGAAATAAAGAAGCAGGTCAAAAAAGATCCGCAACGAGTAAATGAGCTTGTAGCTGCTCTGGCTACACCCGAAATGTACGACAGTCTTTCTCTTGAAGACTGCATTCTTGGCTTTTACGGTCAGTCCATACTGGTCAAGAATGCCGGTCGAGACAAGTCAGATGAGGCGTCGCGTCTTTATAAGCAAGGTGAATATGAAAAGGCGCTGGCTGCTGCCGGCGAGGCCTTGGAGAAAAATCCTCTGAATATAAGAGCTCTCGAAAAAAGTGCATATTGTATTATTGCTCTTATGGAGGCAGGTGACACAGCATACACTGATAGTGACCTTGAACTCTATGTTATGAGAGAAGTAAAGCTTCTTTCGATTATTGCAAATACAGGAGACGGTTCAGAAGAGTACCCTTTCTGTGTCACAAACGTTGATGACGAATATGATTTCATGAGAACATACCTTCGTTTATCTCGAATCGGAGGACAAGCTTTGGTGGGCAGGTGTGATGTTATCACTATTGCAGAGCAGAGCGAGTATTACAAGGCTGATAAGATATACTTTGATGCAACCCGACCATTGGAGATCATGGAGGAACTTTTCAGATTCTAAACATTAACAACCAATAACTATGAGAAGAACAATCTTGATGGCATGTGTCGCAGTTATTATGGCGGCATGCGCTTCCCAGCCTGCAGAGAAACAGGCGTGGGTAAAAGTTGAAGGCAACCAGTTCATTGACCCTCAGGGCAATGAACTGGTATTCAGAGGACTCTGCCTTGCGGATCCTGTAAAGCTTGTCAGAGACGGCCAGTGGACTGAGCGTATCTTTGCTGAGGCTGCAGACTGGGGGGCTAATGTCGTACGCTTCGCCGTGCACCCTGCAAACATCAATGCTATGGGCTGGGATGCGACTTTCGAAGCTATGGACCAGGGAATCGAGTGGGCGAAGAAACATGGTCTGTATGTGATCATGGACTGGCACTCAATCGGAAACCTCAAGGATGCAAAGTATACAAACCCAATGTACAACACAACCCTCGAGGAGACTCTCAAGTTCTGGAGTACAGCTGCCGAGCGCTACAAAGACGAGCCAACCGTAGCTCTCTACGAAGTCTTCAACGAGCCTACAGTTACAGGTCCTGACACCGGATCATGTACATGGGAGGAATGGAAGGCCATTCAGGAGCAGATCATCGACACCATCCGTAAGCATAATCCAAATGCAGTATGCCTCTGCGCAGGTTTCAACTGGGCATACGACCTCACTCCAGTAGCATACGCCCCTATCGAGCGTGAGAATGTTGCGTATGTTTCGCATCCATATCCTATGAAGCGCGAGCAGCCATGGGAAGAGCAGTGGGAAAAGGATTTCGGTTTCGTGGCAGACAAGTACCCTGTCATCTGCACCGAGATCGGCTTCTGTCTTGAGCATGAGAAGGGAGCCCACATCCCTGTAATCTCAACAGAGGTATACGGAGAGCACATCACCAGATATTTCGAGCAGAAAGGCATCTCGTTCACAGTATGGTGCTTCGACACCGACTGGTCACCGACCCTGATCGAGGACTGGAACTTCACTCCAAGCACCCAGGGCCGCTTCTTCAAGGCATATCTCCAGCAGAAGGCTGAAGAGAAATAGACAACGACACTGACATCATTGATAATCCCGAAGTTTCAACAAAAACTTCGGGATTATCGCATTATCAAAGTTCTCTCCATCACATGATTCACGGAACAAGCACCCCGGACACCCAACCCTCTCCGTAAAACGGCCCAGTTTACGGACAAACCATCCCTAAAACCCAAACTTCTCCGTAAAACAGCCATATTTACGGACAAACCATCCCTAAAAACCTAACTTCTCCGTAAAACGGCCCTGTTTACGGACAAACCATCCCCAAAACCTAAACTTCTTCGTAATACAGCCTGATTTACGGACAAAGCAACACCAAAAACCTAACTCTTCTCCGTAAAACAGTTCAATTTACGGAGAAAGCATCCCTAAAAACCTAACTTCTCCGTAAAACAGCCCGATTTACGGTCAGGTTTTAGTCTGTCATATCGAGCGAAGTCGAGATATCTGGCGACTATTTATTACCTTTGCGAAGATAAAACCATTCAGAGATGTATCAGTTTCAGTGTGACTATAACGAAGGCGCGCACCAGCGCATCATGGAGCGTCTTTTAGAGACAAATTTCGAACAGACCGTGGGTTACGGGGAGGACCAGTATTGTGCGCAGGCACGTGAGACGATAAAGTCAGTCGTGGGTCGCGATGATGTGGACGTTCACTTCCTTGTGGGCGGCACCCAGGCAAACGCGACAGTGATCTCATCGGTTCTGCGTCCTCATCAGGGCGTCCTTTGTGCTGACACCGGACATATCAATGTTCATGAGACAGGAGCCATCGAGCACAGCGGTCATAAGGTTCTCGCTCTGAAGCATACAAACGGCCTTCTTGCCGCTGAAACAATCCGCGAAGCTATGGAGGAACACCTGGCAGAAGACGGTCCGGAACATACTGTGCAGCCGGGAATGGTATATATCTCATTCTCCTCAGAGGTTGGGACAGTGTACTCCCTCCAGCAGCTTAAAGAAATCGCAGAAGTTTGCAGAGAGTACAACCT
>JAEIGA010010359.1_pt1 | contig 14131 bp, 37 predicted proteins | sample 9270691 | NCBI WGS metagenome assembly JAEIGA01 (sample SAMN17057246, study PRJNA624740) | gut metagenome | biome: biome; isolation source: fecal sample | host: Bos grunniens | place: China: Xizang | collected 2019 | reverse complement strand
ATATACTTGAGCCACTCGTTAAAGTCTCTGTCCTCGCAAGCCTTGAGCCTCTCAATACATTCTGCCCTGCTTGTATCTATGAATATCTCACGAGCTCCTAACTCCTTGCATAAGCGCTCACGCTCTGACTGTAAAGGATAGCCGCCGATTATATAGGCGTTATTCCATTTGCCTAGTCTGTACTTAACAGCGTCTAGCAGCGTGTCCCTGAGCTTAAATACAATAGCCTTTAATCTGTTAGGCTTTGTGTATCTATCACAGCAGCTCACAGCCTGCCAGAGATTGTCCATATCAATAATTAAATCTCCCTCACTCATTGACTCTTTAACAAAGGAGCTTTTGCCTGCAAGTGGCGAGCCATAAACTAAATACACTTGCCGCCTTGCATAACCTAATTTATTGTGGATATAGTTATGACAGCGTGCATGTACTAGAGCGACGTTCTCAGGATTTAATGAGACTGTAAAGTCGTTAACATTGTCCTCAGTCAGCTCCTGCTTATGATGTCCTATAATGTCATAGGCTTTTGTTATAGGCTTGCTGCAATACTCGCAAATAATCTCTCCATCTGGAGTTAATCGCTCTATCTTTATTTGCTCTAGCAGCTTGCGCCATTGCTTAGATTGATAGAAATTATCTAAACTAAACACTCTCTAATCCTGCTTTCCATGTCTTAGGGCCAACAATTCCGTCAGGTGTTAACCCGTGGCTTTTTTGCCATGTCTTAGTAGCAGCCTCTGTTTTAGATCCAAAATCTCCATCCACTGAAACGCCAATAATAAGCTGCCAAATCTTAACCGCTTTGCCTGTAGAACCTTTTTTAATCTGTTTCATGTTATAGTCCTCCTCAATCTTTGAAACTGAGTTAGGCTTAACAGGAGTGTCAAATAGTTTCTTCTCAGCTGCTCTCCTGCGTGTTAATCCTGCTAACACTTTGCCGCCTGCCTTGTTATAGTTTGGTAAACGAGCGCTAATTTGTTCTAGCGTCCTAGTGCCGTTATTTGTTATCTGTTTGAGATTTCCAGAGCCGCAATTAAAAGTAAATGACACTAGAGCGTCAAACTGATTTTGATTGTAGTTATATTTATATTTGCTAACAGCTTTCTCAGCTGTTACAACGTCCTGCTTTAAATATTCGTCAGCCTGAGCCTGTGTTATTTTCTGTCCTGCTTTGACGCCTTTTGTATGTCCGTAACCAATTGTTAGAATACCTACAGGATCCTTATATGCTGTCAAGTGGCAGCCCTCAAATTGCTTTATTAGGTTTAATCCTGTCTCTGATATTTTCATAATCAACCTCCTACCAATTGTCCTGATCTAGCTTTTGCTGTTGCAGCTCGACCTGTTTTTTCTTAATTTTCATTGTCTCAGCGTCGTCGTTTCGCCAATTAGGATCTAAATTCTTTAATAGCAAATGCGCCGCTCCTGTGTCTGGCTGTGCATATTTGCGATTAATCTCAATTCTTTCAATCCACTCTGGCTCTGCGTCAGCGTCTGGATTATGAATTTTAACTGTCTTAATTTCCTCGTAATAATAGCCTTTAGCTTTTCTCTTTAATGTTTCTTTAAGCTCCTGAACGAGCCTCTTTTTTCCATCTGCCAAAGCCTCTTTTAGATCAGGATATTGCTTTTTGTAACTTGCAAAAGAGCGTGCGCTAATATTCAACTTTTGTGCAATTTCAGCGTCTGTCAAATCCTCTGTCCATTTAGAAATATCTTTAAGATAGGGTTTGACAAAGGCTTCATACTTGGATTTATTACCCATCACGTCTCCCCCCTTTTTAAAGACTATGAATTAATGCAATAATCACTAAATTTTCACATTTATTTATCCCTCGCCTCTAAATTTGCAATACGCTTTTCATGCTCGTCGTGCAGCCTAAAAAGCGTCCCTATGCGCTCGTTAGACTTTGTTATCTCCTGAGATATTCCGTCTATTTTTTCTGTCGTCCTGTCAGAATTTCGAGCTATTTCCGCCATACGATTTATAAATTCGTCGAGCTTAACGTCAATCTTTGCAAAATGCTTTTCTATCTGGACTTCTTTTTGTTTTGTGGATTCTGTCTCTCGCCTTAGCGAAACGATAATATTAGCTAAAACGCCTATCATTGAGATAATTGAGAAAATCAACGACAGGCTAATTGTTGCGTCTACTCCCATTCAATAGGCCCTCGTTGATTATTAGATTTTTTCGTCGTCCTCTACTTCTGGCAGCCCTGCCAATGAGGTTAAAAGAGATAGAATTGCAGCAACAGCCGCAACTGAGATTGCATAGCTCCAATTAACCTCTAATAGAGCTACTCCTGTGCCTATGCCTGCTATTAGCGCTTGCGCAAACGTCTTGACCGCTCTAATGCCTGCTGCTCGCCACCAAATTTTATTCATACTCTCGCCCTCCTCCCGTAAAAACCTTAATCCCATAATATAATCAACCTAATTTATTTTTTAGTGCGCCCATGCGTGCATATATCCATATTTAAGGACAGATAGTTTACAGCAAAATAAAAAAGCCTAGAAATTTCTAGGCTTTAAATGGATTTATGATTTAATTGTGAATTAAAGGGGCTGAGCCGCCCTGCATGGAGACAGGACGGCTCTAATAATGGTGTTTTTGGGGATTTCTCTGTATGAAAAATCAATTGATATTATAGCATAATAAAGGAGAGCTTAAAAGCTCTCCTATCTCTCCTTGAAAATCGTCTTTTTAAATTTCTCATTAAATTCCTTTTGTGCTGACTCTATTCTGTATGGTAAACACTCGTTAATCATCCAATTTTTATACTCCTCAAATGATTTTCCATACCAATAACTGCCTTTGTAATAATCCGTTTGACACGTTTTATAAGACTCGTCTGTTTCTTCTGTCATGGAACCATTTTTATATTGTTCTAATTGCTCTGAATAGTTTTGAATAGATTTAAGCGATTTATTCATTAACTTTTTTCCGTATGCTGTTAAATTTCCGCTATTTCTAACCTTAGCAAAGCAATCAATACCATAATGAATTATTAGCCCGTCTGTATATTCAACTCTCCATATATTCTTAATGTACTGTCCGCACTTATCGCATAAACAGCCCGTTTTTTCGTCAGCTCTGTAAAACTCGATTTTCTTAATAATTGCCATTTCTTAATCCTCCTATCTCCAAACTCCTAAAATCAGCTTATTGCCATCTATACACATGCCCGTAACGTCTAAATCTCTTACGGCTTTATATTCCTGCCATGTGCCGCCCTCAGAGTTAAATAATATATCTCCTGTCCTGTTGTCTACAACTATAAAATTATCATTTGTCTTTCTCTCAATGTCTCTAACTGTCATTTCTTAATCCTCCTAAACATATATAACAATTCTATTATTTTCTTCTACAAAAAAGTCTTTAACTTCTGCTCTCAACGCTTTTTTTACTTCATTAGGATCTTTAACTAATTCCTCGTCCTTGTAAATTGCAACTCTCATTGAAATATATTCTAATGATTGCTCTGAGTAATCGCATACTCCGTTTAATTTCTTGTTTGTTAATAATTCAAATGCTGTCATGTTTTCGCCCTCCTTATTGGCTCGCTTTGTTTTAACTTATGAGATTATTATATACTTTTTGTTATATAATACTATTGACTAATTGCACAAATAATGACGGGCTTTTTGTACGTTTTATATAACTTTTTGCATATAATTATTATACGCATACTGTGTGTATATCGTGCGTATGTTGTACGCATAATAAAAGAGAGCTTTAAAGGCTCTCTTTATCCTGCTGCAATGGATTGCAATTTTCTGCTATATATAATGCCATGTCAAGTCTGGACATTCCAAATCCCTCAAAATCTAACACTTTTCCCTTTTCGTCTGCGATACAATAAGGCGTCTCTAATAGCCTTAAAGCTCCTGCATACTCAAACGCCTCAGCTTTGCTTGTATAATCTGTTATGCGCTTTTTAATATCTAAAGACGGATAAAGAGCAACAACTATATATTTCATTTTCTCTCCTTATTTCACGATCACTAATTCTAAATGTCCTGTAAAAAGCCTCAGTCTCCCAAAACTTGCTATCTAGGATTTTTCCGCAATCATTACAAATCCTATAAACACTCTCCCCATTTAGCGCATGATATATTTGTTGTTTTACATAAAAATCATAACGTTTATGCCTGCAAAAGAGCTGCTTTATTTTTCTTTTTATCATTTCTCCTCCTGATCTCCTACCCATGCAAAACAGTTAATCCTAGTCATTTGTCCTAATTTTGGCGCTTTAGGACAATCTTTTTTAGCTTTGCAATCGTTACAATCATGCAATTTACTTATCCTGTCCGTATAATCAATTAAATCTATAATGCGATAACATAAGCTCCTAATATCTTGATTATTCATTTCTCCTCCTGCTGCAACTTGCGCACCAAAAAATCACACCAATCTTTTGAGGCGTCAATAATTGACTCGCCATCTAACGAGCAATAGCTTAAATTAAACTCTTTGTCACATTCATAATATTTACAATCTTTACAAGTCATTTCTCCTCCTGCTGCAATCGCTATGTAAATTTGTGACGCTTATTTCTTAGCTTGCCCTGTTTAGGCTGTGTTCTTTTCATGCGTCTATGCCTGCTAGCTGTTAAACGCCTTAGCATAGGCTCATGTCTCATTTTGCGCTCGTTGTTTGAGCTCATAATAATTTTTAGCTCTCTTGCTAACATTTGCCATGAAGTAGCTAGAGCAAACTCTGTTTCCTTAGGCTGCAATACAAGTTTTATAACAAGATTAGCCGTTAAATATCCTAAAGGCTCTCCATTGTTAACTGCTGCACTCATAAGCTCTAATAGTCCCATATTCTCTTTATAGTGAAAAGAGTCATAGCCTCCATTAGTGCCAAATCCATTAATAACAGACCAACTAGCGCCTTTATAATCAAAATATGTCCTATCAATCTGGAAAGGATAATCTGGAGGAGTTGAGGAGTCATGCCACTCTATGCCCTGCTTATCTAACAACTCTCTTAGTTTTATCATTTCTGAAACCATTTTTTACTCCTTAACTTTTTGCTCCTCACTTTTAATTTTGTACCGCTCTTTAATTGCCTCGACAGCTGCGTCATAAGAGCCGTACTTTTCAACACAATCCTCACAAATCCAATAATCCTTATGTATTGCCAGAGGAGCGTTATCCGTGCCGCAACAGTTACATAGAATCATCCATTTCCCCTCCACGTTTTAAAATCTCTTTCATAACGTCAGCCTGCTCCTGAGAGTCCGCTACACATGATTTTGTATCACTTAAAAAAGATGTTACAGCAACAATAGCCTCTGCCTCACTTGTACCTCCTATATGAGCTATAGAGGAAATTAACACTTTAGCCGCAACAAATAAACAGTGTGGGTTATTAATATCAATTTTAACTGTAGGCTCCAAACCATGAATATCTATTTTAATTGTTCCCTCAGCCTCGTTTAATCCTTTTAATGTTTCTGCATTCATTTAAAACTCCTCCCAATGTTTAGAAATAAAAAATAATACACTAATCAGAATCGCTACAATAGCAATGCCTAGCCCTACGCTAACTCCGATAAAAAATATTAATAAATCGTCCATTAATACTCCTCTCCTGCAATTCTATAAGCCTCTTTAATCTCCTGATCTAGCTCTGAGGCTGTTTGTCCTTTTCTAAGCCCTACTAAGCAACTAGGAGGCAAAACCATATCTTTATAAGTGCAGCGCCATAAATGCAAGCAATTAGGCATATTGTTAACATAATCTGCCTTTGCAGGATGTATCTCTATAACTGCCTCGTCGTCATTAAAGAATTGCTCTTTAATAAAGCACATGTCCTCCCAACTAGGCGTTTGGCTTTTGCGCTGTGGAGACACTGAGACATGCTCCCATCCTGCGCCATTAGATATAACAATAGTCCCTCGCCATCTACTAGGCATGTAAATAACGCCTGCTAATCCGTCCTCTGTCACTGAGCTCCAATGGCAGCGCTTGTTAGCCTTAATTTCTTCAAATGTTTTCAAAACTAGCCCTCCTCAAAATTTAAAAAATTCCATGTATGCTCATTGCAAATCCAAAATTTACGCTCGTTTGTCTCGTGCCCGTCTGGAGCTATGGTTTTAATCTCAACTAGCACGTCAAACCTATGACGACAGCCCTCTATAGCGCATAGCCCTATGTAATTTTTTAATTTATTAATTTTCATGTGTTCTCATTTTTCCTTTGTGTTTATTAATCTTGCTATCGGTTTTCCGCAATAAGGGCAATAATGCCAATGCTTATTAAAGGCTGCTCTCATACCACAGCCGCTAATATAGCCGTGTTTATTTTTAATGTATTCACAGCATAGTTTAGGCATTGTTTTTTTCATTTTTCCCCCTCCTGCTGCAATCGCTAAAACAAATTTAATACTCCACAGGCTCTTTAATATCAAGCTCAGCCTCTAGCCTCTCTAATCGCTTATTATGTATCTGTAATATTTTAACTGTTGACTTGTCTATAATATCGCCTCGCTTGTCTTGTCTGGCATTATGTCTAATTTCTAGCGTGTTGTATAAACACCATAATGCTAATACGCTTATGATTATTTCCATTATTGCTCCTCCTGCTGCAATTCTACTAATTGCTTATCTATAATCCCACAGGCTAAACCTAGTCCAAATTGTACTCCTGCGTCTGTAGTACGTTCATTTTCTTCTAGGATTTCAGCTTTAACCTTATCCCAAGCCTGTAGGCTTGCTATTCCCTTTTTTATTTTCTCAATCGCCTCGTCCTGATCTTCCTTGCTCTTACAAAGAATAGTAATATCATACTTGCTGCTATAAGCCTCAAACTTGCCCTCCTCGTTGGGAATTAATGTAAATGCGATATTATTTTCCATTTTTGTTCTCACTTTCCTTTGTTATTTCAATTTTCAGATAATCATGAGTATAAATATCGTTGTCAACAATAATAGACTTAACGTCACAGTCTCCAAACTGTCCTAGCCATATTTCCCTAGCCGTCCCTTTAAAGAGCTCTCTCCATCTGCTCTCCCTCAAAATCACTTTTTGACTTTTTTCTATGTATCTTAGTAGCTCTTTAAGTTTCATAACTCACAACCTCCCCAGATTGCGTTAATAGTGCCTGTTATAACAACAAGCTCTGTCCAGAGCCCTATATTAATTTCTCCTACAGCTCAGCTATAGGACAGTTAGCGCATTTCCACTCTAGCTCCTCCTCAGTCTTAGCTGACTCTTTAAACTTGCAATAACTGTTACACATGCGCCGCTTTTGATATTCCTTTAGCCTGTGCCGTTCTACATTGGACTCATGCCACTGTTTATAGGCTTTTACACGCGTGTTATTATAAATAATAATAGCGATATTAATAGCCGCTATAACAGCTGCTGCAATGAACATAATAATAGCTGTTTTTATCATTTTTTTAACCTCCTAAATGATTTCGTTATAAATGGCTAGACATAGCCTTTTTTTATTTCTAACGACTGTTGAGACGTCGACGCCTAGCTCCTCAGCTATAGCCTCAATCGTCTTTTTGTCGCTAAAATACATAGTTATGATTTTAAAATATGGATCAAATCTCTGGCCCTGTATTGCATAAGTCAAAGCTGCGTCCTTTTTATCTGACTCATAATAGCTTGTCAGAATTGCGCTTGCGTCAGAATAAGCCACGTTGTCAGAGTCTTTAAGTAGTCCGCTTTTTTTATACTCAGCAATAGACGTCTTAACAGCTAGATCTATAATCCTCTTAATCTCCTCGTCTGGCATTTCATAACCTCCCCCATAGTAAAAGTTAATCAGCTCCTATTTTTCTTATATCCATATTTCCCCCAACTCGTTTTAATTTCAATAAGCGGACAACCTAAAGAGTGTCCGCCCCTGGCAAATTGCAATTAATCCTCTTTAATGCCTAAATAATATCTTTTAACTCTGTTTTCTCCAACTGCTGCAATGGCAGCCTCTATTTTTTCTTTAGACTCAAAATATAGCCCTGTGCCCTTGATAAATTTAACGCTGCTATAATTTAAGCGCTTGCTAGTACAATCCCATAGAATCTCATAATGATCTATATTGCCCTCCCACTTGCTGTCCTCAGGCTCTGCAAACGCTTTTAATTCATTCCAGACTTTAATAAACTCCTTTTCAAAATCTGAACCCTTTGGAGCCGTGGCTCGTGGCATTGGTGGAACTGTCTTTTGCTGCGGAAATTGGCAAACAGCTGTATTAAATCCTTTTTTAATTTTCATTTTTCGTTTCCTCCCTATTCGAGCCATGAGTTGTCTAAATATACAAATCCCCCAACTGCTGCAATCGTTAGGATTATCCATAAAATCCAGAAAACAACCTGACTACAATCTCTTTTTTTATCCTCTAAAACCTCTGCTATAGTTTGATTTTCGTAAAAATGCAAATTGTCCTCGATTGTGCCATCTGCTAATTTTGTAAAGATTGTCCCCGTATGATCTGGAGCTATGCCACGATATACATAGCGCACGTCTGAGCCCTTATAAATCGTGTCTATATAGCTGCTGCCATATATATTAATTTTGTTATAATCAAACTCCACGCCTAAAAACGTTATTTTCTCTGAGTGCCTATCCTCAGAAAAAACCTCGTCCCATGTATAATAGACCTCTGTTGTATAATATTTATTTCCTTTGCTGTCCTCGTGCTCAACCTCTCTTTCGTGCCTTGTGTATTCCTCACGAGTTTTTTCAGTCCAGAGATAGGCGCCGCCTATTTCCTCAAACGTCACTGTGTCCACGGCTTTTAAATCGCCATAGACAAACGCATTTCCGACATTTGTACTCATGCCATACTCAAACATGTCTTTAGAGTCAATCTGGAGCGCCTGATTATACATGCGTTTTTTATCCTCAACCTCATTAGCGATAATCTCAGAGATTGAAAAGCCTAAAATAAGCATAATCGCCACAATCGAGAGGCTAACTATAATTTCACGCTTTGTTATTTCAAACTCGCCACAATCAAATATAACTGTGTCGCTGTCTGGCTTAATTAAAAAGCTCAAGTGGCTCGCTGTCTGTTTTATCTGTTGAATAATATTCATACGCTTTAACCTCATAGCCTATAATGCTTAAAAACTGTCTACTAGGAAACTTTCTAACATAACGATTATAAGATTTAATAGAGCTGTTATAGGCTTGCTTGTAATTAGCTATGAGGTTTTCTGTTGTGGCAATCTCAGTCATAAACTGTTTATAGTTTTCCTGACTCTTTAACTCTGGGTATGCCTCAGCAACTGCGTTGATCTGAGCCACAACCTCCTCAGCCTCTGACTCAGAGATATTAGAGCCTCTAGCCTCAATGACAGCTGTTAGCGTCTCATATTCGTGAGAATCATATTGCTTAACACATTCTGCTAACTCAGTGAGCACGTTATAGCGTCTCGCAAGCTGCGTGTCCACGTCAGCTTTAGCTGTCTCAACGCTCTCCTCATAGGTTATAGCTTTGTTTCCTGCGTCCTGTACTGCAAACACGCTCATAATAATGACTGCTGCAATAGCAGCGATTGAAATAATTAAAGTCTTATAGTTTTTCATTTATGACCTCCTTAACTTCGAAAATCTTTAAAATATAATAATCCTTGTCTGGCTCAGCTCCCCACTCTGGACGCCCTTTGCCTGTTGCTAGCCGCACAGTGCAAACGCATGAGGGCGAGTCTTTAGAATAGCCTGCCCTAAACATAATCTGTCTTTTTGCTGCGCCCCCATTTAGGTCGCCTCGCCATAAATTAAAAAAGCGCTTATGATAATAGGGTTTAAACTCTCTATATTCCTCTTTTTTCTCGCCAGAAATAATCATGTCAAACCATTTTCGCTTAATCGGTAATGTCAGCAATTTTAACCTCCTCTCAATAATCTCAAAATTCATTGCTCTAATTGTTTTAATAACCAATTTGAATAAGAGTGAGTTTTATTATAGGCTCGCAAGTCATGGATTGTGGTTTTGTCCCATAGCTCTTTCCAGAGCTGCCAATAACTGAGCCTGCGTCCATCAGCCTTGCAAAAATTGTGTCTGGCCCATCCCTTTAAATAATGCCTGATATTGTTCATAAGCATTGAGGACGTGACATAGACATTTAGCTCACAGGGCTTATTTTTAAGCCGCTCCACGGCGGCAACTATGGCTGTCAGCTCAGCCACGTCCTTAGTTGCCTCAATCTCTTTTATATCGTGGACAGTAGCGAGCCCCTTAGACGTCTCAGTTTCTAGCAAGTAAATATATTTGCCTTTTTTCTTGCCAATGCCTTTAATATTCGTCTCGACATAAAGATTAACAACAGCCATTAGCTAGCCCTCTCCTCCTGCTTTTTAATATTTAACACTTGTTTAAGATAGCTGTAATATTTCTCAGTGCCATCTATAAGCGACAACTGCCCGTAACTTAAATGCTCTATCTCATATTTGCTTAGCGCTGCTGAGAGCATGGATATTTGAACTAGCCTATCAGACTTATAATAATCCCTGCCCCACTGAGAGTCCTTAAATATTTCTGGCCTATACTTTAATTTAGGCTTTGGCTTACGCTTTGGCTTTGGATCAGGAGCAATGTTTAGCGCTATATTGTCAGAGCTTGTTATATTAACAGCTGCACTGTAATTCTTTGCGTAACTTTTCCGCTGTTGCTCTTTAACTTTTTCACGATTGAGGGATTTATACTTTATTTGATAGCGACGTTTGTATTCGAGCCTGCATACTCCAGAACAAATAGTTGCGTTTGCCCGTCCCTCAAATTGTTTGCCGCAAATAATACATGTCCTAATCATGGAGCAACCCTCCAACCCTCAATATTCATTAACTCAAAGCTAGCTACAGCCTCGCCCATTGAGTTATAGATTGTTATATCTCCTGCGTTAAAGTCAGTTAATAAGTCTGTGCCTTTAACTGTAACTCTATTGCCGCTCGACGTATAAATCTCATAAACTTTATCTTTTTTCTCCTCACTCATTAACCCTCCCCGTCTATGATTTTCATATAGACATAATCGCCGTATTCATCACGCCACTTATAAGCCTCTGGCAAACTATTAATCCAGACGTCTATTGACTGTCCGTTTTTAATTGAGTCGCCTTTTCCGTCGCCGTCCGTGTCCATGCCTGCTCCTGTGTCCTGAAATTCAAAATAGCCTATAAACTCTCCAACTGAGCCGTCAGGATTTATAGCGTTGAGCTCTGCTGTATAGCCTAGCCAATCCTTTTTCCCTGCCATGAGTCCATAGCGTGTTTTTTTGCCTGTGGCTGTTTTTCCATGCTCACAATAGCAAGTGCAACGGATTTTAACAAGCTCCTCAAAAGGATCTCCCTCGACAGGATCAATTTTAGCAACTTTAGCCTCTGCCTCTACATGCTGTCCTATAATCAAAGCACATGTAAATGCTGCTGCAATCAAAGCTCTTTTAATTCTCTTTTTCATAACGCCTCCCCTCCTGCTGCAATAGCGGCGCTCATTCTTTTTCCACTCTCACAGGCTGTTTATTAATCAAGTTAAAGATTTCCCTGATCGTCAAAGTATTTTTCTTAAATCCAATAGTCAAAAGCTCGTCCTTTAGTGCGTCAGCGTCTATTAGCTTAACCACTTTGCGCACCTCCTCGCTTTTAATCCTGCTGCAACTAAAATATATTTAACTTAAAAACCATTTGTGAGTTTTAAATTAAAAATTAAGCCATTTTTTTAATTTAACGCTCATTTTTTTAGATTTTTGGTTCTTATTTTTACTTGTTTAAGTCGCTAAAATGCCATTTTCCCTTATCGTCTTTATAGACAGCTCCTCCTCCAGAGCCTAGCTGCTTTTCGCACTCAATTAAATCTTTACTCTTTTTTTCAATGACTCCATCAAAATATTTTCCACAAACTCCGCAATAATTCCCCTCAGTGCTATATTTTTCGCTATTTTCCGCTTTGCAATATGGACACTGATAATAATAGGCTGACAGTCCCATGTGATATATTAACGGCTTGCGTTTATAATTTTCGTTTGTAGGTTTCTCAGGTGGATCTGGCTGCTTAGGCTGCTCAATAAAATCAAATATATCTGTCTGGCCCTCGCACTCGTAATTTTCTAGCTCTTTACTCATTTCTAGTTTTCTCCTGCTGCACTTGCTTATATATCTCTTTAAAATCATAGAGCCTTTTATCTAACTCAGTTTGGCTCATGCCCTGACAAAGCTCAGCCCATTTATTATTTATTTGCCTTAATAAATTCTGTTTGTGAGTCTTTGCCCTAAATTCCTGAGTATAGTCAACCTCGCAATTGCGACAATAAGCGCAATAACGCCTCTGGTTGCGCATATAGCGAAACTCTTTAACGTTTTTAACCTCGTGACACCTTGAGCATTTTTTCTCCATGCTTTAACCCTCAATTAACTCGCCTGAGTATATTTGCCAGATAACAAGTCTTTAAAATTATCAGGATCTAAAATCCATTCTATGCTAGTAATATGCCTGTCAACATTTAATCCGTTTAGATCAGCTGAGCAATTAGCAATGCTAAATGCTTTTTCAATGTCCTGTAATGAATAGCTTTCAAGTATTGCCTTAATTAACAAGTTGCGTCTTTTTGTCTGCCATAAAGCAGGCTGCAAGTTTTTACAAATGCTTTGATACGAGTCTAATACTGGTTTACATTCTGGATCTTTTAAGTCCTCATAATCCAAAGAAATAAAAGAGGCGTCATTCTCTTTTATTTTATTTTTTTTATTAGATATATTATTAGTTATATTATTATTTATATTATTGGGTGAAATTTTTTCACCACCCCCTGAAATTTTTTCACTAGGTGGTGAAATTTTTTCACTACCCCCTGTTGAAATATTTTCACTAGGTGGTGAAATTTTTTCACCACCCTCTGAAATATCTTCACTACCCTGTGAAATTTCTTCACTAGGGACAGGCTTTAACGCTACATAGTCGCAATATTTAACCTTGTTAACCTCTCTCTCAAACTTTTTAAGGAGTCCCTTTTGCTCAAGCGATTGTAAAGTTGTCATTATTGTGCGCCTCGTTGCGCCTGTCCAATCAGCTAAATATTTAAGGCTGCCTGTAAATCTGTTTCCCTCTGTCTGGGAAAAGCCATAAATAATAGCATAGACTTGTAACTCATTGCCTTTTAAGCCATATTTATTAATCATCCATCCTTGAACTGAATAAAAGTTTTCGTCTTTAACAAATGTATTTTTTTTCATGTATACCTCCCTTATCGCTTTTTATCCTCTTTTGCCTGTTGCTTTTTACGTTTCTTGCGTCTGTGAGTCGCTAGACTTTTCTTTTTTCTCTTTGCCATTGTTGAGTTTTTCTACCTCCTCGTTAAATAGGATTTTATTAATTAAATAAACGTGCTTGTCTACTGCTTTCACTTGAATATTTGTCTTTTTCATTTTCTTGATTGCTGTCACTAATGAGGATTGAACTGAGCTATAATCTTTGTACTCATTTTCTCTCCAGAAAAGCTCTGCAACAGCAATCCCTGAATTAGCAAACTCGTTTACGATATATTGCAATTTAGTAATTTTGTAGCCTTTAAACTCCTCAACTTTAACCGCTTTAAATTCCATTTTTATTATGCCCCTTTAATCTAGTATTTTTTTAAATCTCTTTAATCTGGATCCCATAAACGAAAAGCATGAGTTTTCTTTTTATGACATAATCTTTTGTCCTAAAGCCCTTTGTATCTTCAACAACAATTTCGCCCGTCTCGACAACCTTGTAAACAAAGTCAGCTATATAGCTGCACTCTTTTTCTATCAGCTTGCCCTGTTTGAGTCCTCCACGCTTGCCAACTGTGGCAGGCTCTCTCTGAGCAGGGATTAGGGTATATTTGACCTGTCTTTGTAAATCTGATATAATTCCGTCGTTTAATAAATAGACGAGCTCGCGATAGCGTAAAGCCTCGCGCTGTGAGTCAAACTGTATGCCGTCATATTCGACGGATTTAGCGTTATATTTATTTTTCTTACTACGTGCAAAATAGTGTTGAGGATAATACATAACGCCTCCCCTCTGCCTCAACTCAGTAGACCGCCTGAGTTAAGGCTTTTTTTATTTGTGGTATAAAACAATAAATTAAATGGCAGCATTGAGCCATATTAATTTTAAGTGTTCGTCAGGCTTGCCCTCTGGCTCTT